>ERZ773118.754-NODE-754-length-28430-cov-141.997_pt1 | contig 28430 bp, 27 predicted proteins | sample MGYA00580562_ERZ773118 | MGnify/ENA primary metagenome ERZ773118 (study PRJEB29015, sample SAMEA2737878) | human gut metagenome | biome: human gut; feature: human-associated habitat; material: faeces | place: China | collected 2012 ... | reverse complement strand
ATTTATTGTTGTGTTTGCATTTTTATCTTTCTCTATTCTGTTGCTAATGTCCTTTATTTATCATCAACGTTCGCTCTCTCGCGGACATAGATAATAATATCACTTTTTAAATTCTATGTCAACTTTTTTTTAAAAAATATTTTAACTTTTTTCTTATTTAAATGGGGAATATAGAGAAACACCTTGTTTTGCAAGGAGTTTTCCCTTTAAAACTTTTTTCCCATCAATCATTACTTCATATTCACCTAATACTTCACCTGTTTTTACTGGCGCAGTAACAAAATGCTCTTTTTTAACTCTTATATTAATTTGACTGTCAGCTTTTAATATTTTTTTCAAATCTTTATCTGGATATATATACACATATTTAGTAGCTCCAGCTAAAACTTTAACCTTAGATAAAGGTTGCTCTTTATCTAATATAACTCTATATGTATATTCTTCATGAAATTTTTTAATTTTATCTAAAACAACTTCATCTCTTGTTTTTTCATCTTTACTTCCAAGTACAACTACAAATAATTTTACATTATTTTCATCTGATACAATGCAAATATTATATCCAGCTGTATCATGATGTCCTGTTTTTATTCCGTAAATTCCTTCTATTCCCAATAATTTATTTCTATTTTTTATTTCGCCAACTTTTATTTTAGCTTCTTTCATTCCAGCTATTGTCATATATTTTTTATTCTTAGCAGCAGCCATAGATAGTTTATAAAGTCCTCTTGCGTTTCCTACATCCATCTTTTTCCCAGTCATATGAGGTGGAAGTCCTGTAGGAGTATAATACTCTATCATATTCTCTATTTTTAGCTTTTTTAATTTATCATTCATTTTACCCACAAAGGTGTCTACTTTTCCTTGAGATAGATAGTAGGCAATACCTTGTGTTGCATTGTTAGCTGAATATATAGCACTTGCCTTTAAGAGATCTTCAAAAGTGAAATCTGTATCAGACTTCATCCAAATTCTACTTCCACCAATATCTGCAACTTCTTTTGGTACTTTTACCTTATCACTTAGGTGTACATTTCCCTTTTTTAATTCATCAAAAGCCAATAAGATTGTCATCATCTTAGTCACTGATGCAAGAGGAAGTTTTTCATCTATATTTTGTTCATAATAAATATTCCCATTCTCATCTCCAACAAGAAACGCTTTACATCTGTTATCAATTTCATCTGCATATGAAAAAGCAGTTGCTATAAGCATTATAAGAACAGTCAAAAATCTCTTCATAAGTCATCTCCTGTATAAAAATTTACAAGTGATATTGTACCATATAACTTATTTTTTATAAAGATAAAATTCTATTTACTTAATATTAATCAACTCTTTCACAAACTTCTTCTTCATTTCGTTTTCTAAGTTGTCCTTCACCACTACAAATAAAATTAGAAGTGTATTTTTGATATATTGCCTTATTATTTCCCCATAATCCAGCAAGTCCTTTTTGACCACCACCATATACAGGTTCTTTAGATCCATCAATCTCTTTAATGACATATGTATTAAACCATGATTCTAATCTAGTTCTTAATTCTAAAATTTTTTCTGTATATTCGATATTATCAATTAAATTTTCTTTTTCATCTTCATCATTACCAAGATCATAAAGTTCATGTGGGCCAAATGGATATCTATGAATATATTTCCAATTTTTACTCCTAATCATTCTAGTAGGTCCATATTCATCAAATACAACTACATCATTACTTTGCTCAGGTTCTTTATTCGTCAACGCTTTATAAAAACTCTTTCCTGGAAGTGTTATTTCAGTAGTATGATCAATCTCTAGCATTTCCATTAGTGTGGGAAAAATATCGTAGTGACTATATAGTCCTTTTAACACTTTCCCCTTTCTTATTAATGTTGGATTATAAATTATCATTGGCACTTTTATTGAACTTTCATACATGTTTTGTGGAAATGTTCCATTTCCTTTACCAAAAATTCCATGATGCCCCATATTCATCCCATTATCACTGGTAAAAATTATTATAGTATCATCTAATATATTAAGTTCTTTTAATTTATCAATAATGTTTTTTACCTGTCTATCTACACCTGTAATTGCAGCAAAGTATCCTCTTAATATTTCTTTCCTTTCCTCTTCATTTCCCTCGAAAGTTTCTCTTATTTTCCAAGGGTGATATTTATCTCGAGGACAACTTTTAAATTCACATTCTTTATAGAGATTCAAAAGCTCAGTTGGATGATTACTTTCATCCCATGGTGCATGAGGTGCTGTGTAATGAAGACTTAAATAAAATGAACTTTCTGAGTTTTGTTGTTTTTCAATAAAATCTATCCCATATTCAGTTATTGCATCTGTAATATACTTTTCTTCGTGAACCAATTTACCATTTTTATACATAGGTGCATTATAATATGGTCCTCCCCCTTTTTCATGGACATACCATTCTTTAAATCCTTGTTGTATATGAGCACTATCTCCTAGATGCCACTTTCCACTCAAGCAACATGTATAACCATTGTCAGATAAGACTTTTACAAATGTTTCTTGTCCTTTTAAATATTCACAAGTATCTTTATCGTGTTCATCTAACCAGTCATGAACTCCATGCTGAGATGGAATTCTTCCAGTAAATATTGAAGCTCTAGCTGGAGAACATACTGGTGATACGCAAAAAAAGTTTTCAAATCTAATACCATTCTCAGCTAAACTATCTAAGTTAGGAGAAATTACATCTCTATTACCATAACTTCCTAACGACCAATATCCTTGATCATCAGTAATAATAAATATAATATTTTTTTTCATAATCCTCCCTTTCTAATTTTCAGAGTTTTTATTTATATTTTGTTGCTTTTTATTATTTTTACTAATATTTAATAACATCTCTTGAACATCTTGAAATCCTTTATATCCAACTACAACAACTGTAACAATATACCAAATAAGTCCTGCAAAAAATAAGAATGTCCAAAACATACTCATTAATTATCACACTCCTTTTATTTTTTCAATATAATCTTTAGATTTGATCCTATAATCATAGCAAGCCACGCAAATACAAAAGCTAGTATTCCAGAATAATAAGGTCCTATTCTTTTCGCAAGCTCCATTGTAGCTGGAATTTGTTGCATTATCAAAAATAATAATGGAGTAGCAGCTCCAACAACTATTGCTGCGTAAGCTCCCCAAGTATTGGCTTTTTTCCAATAACAAGCTGCTATTAAAAGAGTAGAAACACTAACAGAATAAATCGAAGCTGTAAGAGTCATATATACCCAAAGATCTGATTTTAACGGATACCATAATCCATAGAATAATAAAAATAATCCAATTGCAGCAACTAAAAGCTTATTAACTAGAACTTTTCTTTTTTCAGACCATGTCCCCTTATGTAATACTCCTATAATATCATTATATATAACGCTTGCCCATCCTAGTAAATATGAAGAGTCAGTAGACATATCGGCTGCAAGCATTGCTGCAACAACTATTCCAATTAACCCAGTAGGAATAACTGTAGATAAAAATTTAGGCATCGCTGTAATAGGTGAGCCTCCTAATGCTTCTGGTTTCCATATTGTTAATGCTGCTAATCCCCAAGTTACTGGAATTAATGAACGCACAACATAGAAAAAACTTGTTTTAGTATACATTTTTTTAGCAACAGTTGAATCTTTAGATGAAAGTACTCTAGCAATCATTGTTTGCCATGTAAGAACAGTAGCTGAAACTGTTAAAAATGTATAAGCAACATATTGCCAACCTAATTTTTCATTTATAAATGGATTAAATCCTGCAGCACCATAAGTTTCTGAAACAGCATTCACAATATTTCCCCATCCAACAGTGCATATAATATATATTGTTACTATAATCATTCCTGTACTCATAAGTATAAATTGTAAAAAATCTGTAACAAGTACCGATATCATTCCACCTAATACAGTATACAATCCAACCACAATCAATAATATTGTCATAGTAATTTCAAGATAGCTGGCATTAATTCCAACAACTGCTACAAGAAATTCTCCTCCTGTTCTTAAAAAAATTCCAGTATTTAACAATCCTCCGATAACAATAATGACCCCTGCAGCCCATCTTACTCTAGGACTATATTTTTTTTCAAAAAACTCTGGCAATGTCATAGCATTAGCATCCCTAAGTGGCTTAATACAAAATCCTGTTTTCCCAACTAAAAACATTGAAATACAGAGTAAAAGTCCAACTATCGCTCCTGAAAAACCATATCGATATCCCAATTGTGCAGCAGCCATACACGTAACAATTCCAAACTCAGTAGCAGCAAGAGACGCCATTCCAGCATATAAATTTACTTCTCTTCCCGCCACTAAATAATCCTCTACATTTCCAACATATTTACGTAAAGATAATCCAACTAACAAACTTACTAAAATGTAAGCTCCTATTATCCCACCATCTAAAAACCAAGAAAAATGCATATTAACCTCCCCATTAATTTTATAAAGTATATTTTCTATATTCTACTTTTTATCTTTTTTTAAAGATTTAAATAAGTTCTGAACTCCTAGAATAATGCCTCCTTTCACAATTAAACTCTCATCAATATTTTCTACTCTCAAACAAAATCTATCTGGTTTAAATAAACTTGAATATTTTATTTTTCTTCTTATCTCTCTCCATAAAAAATCTTCAACTTTACTTATTTTTCCATATACAACTATCTCTTCTGGATCAATAAGAAGTGATATCCACAAAATTAAATGTAACATCACTGGTGCTAAATCTAAAATTATATTTTTAAATGGTTGAATATTTCTATTAGCCTTTTCAATAATAGTTTCATAGCTGTATTTTTCATTAATTAAATCAAAAATCTTGTCCTCAACAGCATACTCACTTAAAATAGTTTCTATACATCCTTTATTCCCACAAGTACATATCCTTGAATTTAATGAAAAATCATATTGAATATGTCCGATCTCTCCAGCCTTTAAATAAACTCCTCTATGCAATTTTCCATCTAAACATATTCCTGCTTTTATTCCATTTGTAATATTTAAAATGACAAAATTATTTTTATCTCTTGATTTACCATTCTTCTTCTCATAAAGCACCATAAGATTAACACCATTTTCTATTGCAACAGAAATCTTGTATCTATTTTCAAGTTCCTCTTTTAAATTAACATTACTCCAATTATACGTTGCAGAATAAATACTTAGTCCTTTTTGATAATCTACAATTCCATTCATTCCTACACCAATACTTATAATTTTTTCTTGTTTATATATCTCATCTAAAATATCAAAAGTTTCTTTAAGTATCTGAGTTGTAGGTGTAATATCTATATATCTGTATGTAATTGCTGTAAAATTTATTGTAGATATAGCAATTATAATTTTATCTACTCCAAAATAAACACCTATAATTTTCCCTATCTCATTATTTAGTTCCAAATACGAAGATTTTCTACCTCCTGTTTTTAAAAGAATTGTAGAATTTTCTTTTATAAGTTTTTTCTCCATTAGATATTTTATTCTTTTACTAATAGCAGCTTGTGAAATCATGAGTTTTTTTCCTAATTCTTTTCTAGTTATCATTCCAAAACTATAAATTAACTCTAAAATTTTAATATCATTCGCATTCATACGTTACCCCTTTTCCATACAATAAAAGTATATATTATACTATTATTAAAATCAATGTTTTGTTTCGATATATATCTATGTAATAGCTATACTTTTTTAACTTATAATATAGCACGCTTATAACCTTACTAATTCTACGCCCTTTATCCTTTTTTCTTTTATAACTATATTCAAAAAAAATAAAAATAATTCTAAAAATATAAATAAACAAATGATAATCACTACCTTGCATTTGATAGATAAAGATTCAGAATCTTTATCTATTGAGCGATATATTACAAAATTTTTTCTTTTATTATTTTATTTTTCTTTTCTCTATCTGACATTTTACTTATAGTCTATACATTAGTAACTTTTACAATTTTCACTTGTTGATAATACATGTGTATACTTTATTGATACTATATCAATATGTAAAATTAAGAAAATAAATATATTTTTTTATATTTCTACTTATATAATTTAGCTAAAAATTATATATCATATATATAATTTTTAATAAAAAATTTGAATGATATAATGCATAAAAACAACAATATTCATTTGACTTTATTGAATATAAGAAGTAGTATTGTTAATAATAAAATATAGAACTAAATTTATAATCATGATCTGAATCCCTATAAGAGCCACATATAAAACGTTTAAGATAAATAATATTATCAGCCACAGTTAGTAACCTACCATTTTCTTTTAAAAAATATCTCGCAATTCCTTTAATGGAGAAAAAATAATTCCATATAAATTATTACACTTCAAAACATTAGGAGTGGTTAATATAAATTTAAGATAACAGATATACTAAAGTACAAAGGAGGAATTTTATGCAATTTATCAATACTTTAAATGAATATTTATGGTCGTATGTATTGATTGGTTTATTGATTGTGTCAGGAATTTATTATACGGTAAGAAGTGGTTTTGCACAGTTTAGGTTATTTGGAAATACTGTTAAACTTATAGTTGGTAAAGCTCCTGCTCTAAGGGATGGACAAGTAACAAATAAAAATCAAATTTCAGCATTCCAAGCATTCTGTATTAGTATTTCTTCACACGTTGGAACAGGGAATCTAGCTGGAGTAGCTATAGCAGTTGTTCTTGGAGGTCCAGGAGCTTTATTTTGGATGTGGGTAACAGCGTTGATAGGATGTGCTACAAGTTTGATAGAAAATACCTTAGCACAATTATACAAGGAAAAGCAACCAGATGGTTCATTTAAAGGAGGCCCAGCATACTATATGTCAAAGGCTTTAGGATGGAAAACAATGGGAAAAATCTTTTCATTTATAGTTGTATTTACTTTTGCATTTGCATTTAATACTGTTCAGGCCAATACAATAGCTCAAGCTTTAGAAGGAACTTTTAATTTAAGTACTTCAGTAGGTGGGCTTATAATAGCTATATTGACTGGACTTGTAATTTTTGGTGGATTGAAGAGAATAGCTAGCTTCTCGTCACTTATAGTTCCTATTATGGCTATCGGATATGTTGTAGTTGCAATATTAGTTTTAACTATAAATATTACACGTATTCCAGATTTAATAGAATTAATAGTAAAAAATGCCTTTGGAATAGATGCTGTATTTGGCGGAGCTATGGGATTAGCTATGTTACAGGGAGTAAAAAGAGGTCTTTATTCAAATGAGGCTGGAATGGGATCAGCTCCTAATGCTGCTGCAACATCAAATGTATCTCATCCTGTTAAACAAGGTTTAATGCAAGCATTTGGAGTATTTGTAGATACTATTCTTATTTGTAGTGCTACTGGATTTATAGTGTTATTATTACCTAATTATGCAAATGTAGGAGAAACTGGAATAAAGTTAACTCAAATTGCTCTTTCAAATGAAGTAGGAATGTGGGGAAATCCATTTATAACATTGTGTATCTTCCTATTTGCATTCAGTTCAGTAATTGGTAACTATTATTATGGAGAAACAAATCTATCTTTCTTACTTGGAGATAATAAGCTGTATATATTAATTTTTAGATTATTATGCGTTATAACTGTTTATCTAGGTTGTGTAGCTAAACTATCTGATGTATGGAATATAGCAGATTTAAGTATGGGAATAATGGCCATTATGAATATTGTCACTATTGCTGTATTATCACCAAGGGCATTTCTTGTTATCAACGACTACATCAAGCAGAGAAAAGAGGGAAAAAATCCTGTATTTAATATTAAGGATACACCATCTATTTTAAATACAGAAGCATGGGATGATTAGTAAAAAAATAATGTGATAAATAAAAAGACTGGAGCTGTTGCAAACTGACGATTTTTAATATCAGTTTGTAACAGCCCCAATTTTTACTCTAACTTTCCATAGAATTAGGATATATTAGTAGATTCTCTCAAAGCTGATAAAAGCCTACTTTAATTCAATTAATTTTTATTATTTTGCTTCTTTTTTAGAAAGATAGTCATTTATAGCAAGTTGAATAGCCTCTTCAGCTAAAACTGAACAGTGCATTTTTACTGGAGGTAATCCTCCTAATTCTTCAACAACTTTTTTGTTTGTAAGTTTTAATGCTTCTTCAACTGTTTTTCCTTTGATAAGTTCTGTTGAAACAGATGAACTTGCTATAGCAGATGCACAACCAAATGTTCTAAATTTTACATCTGTTATGATGTCGTTTTCTACTTTAATGAAGATTTCCATAATATCTCCACATGAAGGATTTCCTACTTTTCCATATCCTGATGGGTTTTCAATAACTCCAACATTGTGTGGGTTCATAAAATGTTCCATTACTTTTTCTGTATATTGCATTTTTTTCTCCTTAATTTACATCTTAAAATTTACATTAAAAATTTAAAATAACCTATTTTCCTTCTTTATATGCATTCCATAATGGAGAAATAGCTCTTAATTTGTTAACTACTTCTACAACACTATCAAGCACATAATCTATTTCTTCTTTTGTATTATATTTTCCAATACCAAATCTAATAGTTCCATGAGCAAACTCAGGAGCTATTCCCATTGCTAGTAAAACATGTGATGCTTGAAGATCATCTGATGAACAAGCAGATCCAGAACTTACTGCAATTCCTTTATAACTTAAACTTAAAAGTATAGATTCTCCTTCAAGATATTTAAACGTAACACTTGAAGTTCCTGGAAGTCTTTTTACCCCTCTTGCATTTATAACAATTTCAGGTAATCTATCTAAAATTTGAGTTTCGAAATAATCTCTTAACTCTTCTTCTCTTTTCCATTCTTCATCCATATCTCTATAAGCTATTTCTAAAGCTTTTGCCATACCTACTATTCCTGGGATATTTGAAGTTCCTGGTCTTCTTTTCTTTTCTTGACCTCCACCAGTTAAAACTTTACCAAATCTAACTCCTGTTCTCCAGTAAAGTCCTCCAACTCCTTTTGGTCCATAAAATTTATGTCCAGAAAATGAAAGTAAGTCAATTCCCATTTGTTTTGGTTTTATATCTAATTTTCCCATAGTTTGAACAGCGTCAACATGGAATATTATTCTATTTTCTTTTGCAACTTTTCCTATCTCTTCAATTGGTTGAAAAGTTCCAACTTCATTGTTAGCATGCATTACAGTAATAAGAATAGTATCCTCTCTCACTGCTTTTTTTACATCCTCAACATGTAAAAGTCCATTTTCATCAACTGGAAGAATTGTTATTTCATAACCATCTTCTTCTAAGTCTTTTAATGTATTTTTTATTGCTGGATGTTCTATAGGACTTGCTATGATATGTTTTCCTCTATTTTTATATGCTCTTGCGATTCCTCTGATTGCTAAGTTATCAGATTCACTTCCAGATGCTGTAAAAATTATTTCGTCTGGAGCCGCTCCAAGGAAACCAGCTATTTTTGCTCTTGATTCTGTTAAAGCTACGTTTGTCTCTCTTCCAAATAGATGCAAACTTGATGAGTTACCATAATATTCTGTTAAATATGGCATCATCGCATCTAATACTTCTTTGTCCATCTTAGTTGTAGCATTATTGTCTAGATAAACTTTCATATTTACCCTCTCCCTATAAATTACATTTAATTACATCTAAATAATATCATTCCTTAGTAAAATTGTCAATAATTATTATTGATATTTTTAGTAAGTTTTTCAAGACCTCTCATTATAGCATTTTTCTAAAAAATTTTCCTGCTTTTTTTATTTTATTATAAAAATTATTTCTAACTAATTTACTCTAATAACTTTTATAGCACTCTTTATAAAGAATGTCAAAGATTATTCTTTATTTTTAAACTAAGAAATCTCCCTTACATAATATAAGAGAGATTTCTTGGGACTTTTCGTCCATTTATTTAAATTTTTAAGATTAGGTAGGCATATTATTTTATAAAATATCCATGATCTAAAGGTCCTCGTCCATGACCTAAATCTAACATTTCATTCATAGCGTTTGAAATATATTCTTTTGCAATCTCTATAGATTTATTCAAAGGATATCCTTTTGCTAAGTTTGATGCTATAGCACTAGATAATGTACATCCAGTTCCGTGAGTATTCGAATTATTTATTCTTCTTCCCTCAAACCAATAAAAATTTTCTCCATCATATAACAAATCATTTGCATCATTTGTACTATGCCCACCTTTACATAAGACACAGCATTTATATTTATCATGAATAATTTGTGTAGCTTTTATCATATCTTCTTTTGTGTTTATTTCTATTCCACTTAAGATAGAAGCTTCTGGAATATTTGGAGTTATTACTATTGCTAATGGAAAAAGCTTATTACACATACTGTCTATTGCATCATCTTTTAATAATTTTGATCCACTTGTTGAAACCATAACTGGATCTACTACAATATTTTTAGCCCCATATTTTTTCAAACTATCTGCAATTACAGCTATTATCTCTTTAGATGAGAGCATTCCTATTTTTACTGCTTCTGGAAAAATATCAGTAAAAACTGCATCAATTTGTTTTTTTACAAAATCACTATCTATATCTAAAATACCACTGACACCTAAAGTATTTTGAGCTGTCAGTGCTGTAATTACACTCATAGCATAAACACCATTTAATGTCATAGTTTTAATATCTGCTTGAATTCCAGCTCCGCCTGATGAGTCACTTCCCGCTATAGTAAGCACTGGTTTTTTCATCTATTTTACCTCCAACATATTTTCTGTAGCTTTTTTTAAATGTTCAGTTGCTTGGCATATATTTTTCTCACCATATATAGCACTAATTACCGCTATTCCAACTATTCCGGTTCCTGCTAACTTCAAAACATTATCCTTAGAAATACCTCCAATTGCAATAACAGGTATATTTATATTTTTACATATAGCTTTTAATGTTTCTTTATCTACATACTTTGCATCATCTTTTGAATCAGTTGAAAAAACTGCTCCAACACCAATATAATCAGCACCCATTTTTTCAGCTTTAATTGCCTGTTCAACTGTTTGAACTGATACTCCTAATATCTTATCTTGTCCAATTATTTCTCTAACACAACTTGCTACCATATCATCTTGTCCAACGTGAACTCCATCAGCACCACATTTTATAGCAACACCTACATTATCATTTATTATAAAAGGACACGAATATTTTTTACAAACTTCTTTTATTTCCAGTGCTTCTAAATAAAAATCTTCCTCTTTCATATACTTTTCTCTTAACTGAACACATGTAACTCCACCTTTTAAAGATTCTTCAACTTGTGATTTCAAGCTTTTTCCATGAAGCCATTTTCTATCAGTTACTGCATAGAGTAAAAGATCTTCTTTATTTAATTTCATAAATTGCACCTCTATCAAGTCTATTTCCGTCCATATTATAGATAGCATCTATAATTCTATCTCTATATGTAGCGTTTCCATCTCCACATTCCATATTTGACCAACCAATTTCTCCAGCTACTCCCATTGTACAAACTGCTGCTACTGTTGCTTCTAGTTTTTTATCTGGATTAGCTACTAAAAAAGCTGCTATCAATGCCGATAACTGACACCCAGTTCCAGTAACTTTGCCCATTTCTTTTCTTCCATTAGTTATTACATAGCAACTATTTCCATCACTTACTAAATCTATTTCTCCAGTTATAGCAACTATTGTATTAATTTTCTTAGCATAGTTTTTAATAAATTCAATTGCTTTAACTAAATTATCTTTTGTAATTTTATCATTTATATCTGCATCTACACCTTTAGCTCCACCTTCTCCTGAAGCTAAAACTTTTATTTCTGACACATTACCTTTTACCACATCAAATTTAAATTTTTTCATAAGATCACGAGCTGTATTTGTTCTCAATTTACTAGCACCTGCTCCTACTGGATCTAATACCATAATATGTTTTAACTCTTGAGCTTTTTCACAAGCTACAAACATTCCTTCTATAGTATTTGTATTTAATGTTCCTATATTTATATTTAATCCACCACATATAGCAGTAATCTCTTTTGCATCTTCTGGTTCATCTGCCATTACTGGACTTGCTCCACAAGCAAGTAAAACATTTGCAACATCATTTACAGTTACATAATTTGTTATATTATGAATTAACGCTCCATTTTTTCTAAGATTATCTAAATATATCCCTATCATTTCCCCTCCTAAAAAGAAAAAATGCTTACCATTTAAGGTAAGCATAAAACTCTCATCTTCCCTACGTTGGCATTATCCAAATCAGGTTAAAGGTCTGAACTACCTAGCTCACTCTCAGCCTGTTGCAACAAGCTCCCTTCTATTTAATTATATAATAATTATACTACAATCTAGTTTTTTTTCAATCTTTTTATATTTTATTTGATCTTTTCTTTTTCTCTTTCTTTAAGAAGTTTCTCATAGTGTTTACATGCAATATTTATTTCACACTCATCACACTTTGGACGTCTAGCTATACATTTATCACGTCCCTGTAAGATAATATAATGTGAAAAATCTATCCAACTTTCATGAGGAACTATTTTCATTAAATCTTTTTCTATTTTTAAAGGGTCAGTTTCTTTAGTAAGTCCCAAAAGATTTGATATTCTTCTTACATGAGTATCAACTGTTATTCCATCTGCAAGTCCCCAAATTTCACCTCTTACAACATTAGCAGTTTTTCTTCCTACACCAGCTAATTTTGTAAGCTCATTCATCTCTTGAGGAATTTGCCCATTAAATTCATTTAATATTTGCTCACTGCATTGTTTTATATTTTTAGCTTTATTTCTAAAAAAGCCAGTACTTCTTATCATATCTTCTATATCAGGAAGTGAAAGAGCAGCAAATTGTTCTGGTGTATTAACTTTTTTAAACATCTCCTTTGTAACCATATTTACTCTCACATCTGTACATTGAGCTGACAAAATTACAGCTACTAATAACTCAAAAGGTGTATTATAATTTAATGCACACTTAGGTTTTCCAAATTTTTCTTCTAATTTTTCAAGTACAATGCTAACTCTTTGTTTTTTGGTCATTTTTCCTCCCTTATCTATTCTATATAGCAAAACATCTGCTATATAGCAGATGTTTTATATCAATATTATTTTAGGGTCTTTATAAAAAGCATATGATCTAGCCCTTTATATTCTTCGACTCCATCATATTGAAATTTCAGATGTTTAAATGCACTTAAAGAAGGTGTGTTCTCTTCAAGAATATATGCTAAAACAATAGATATTTCAGGATGTTTTATTTGTAACTCCCCTATACTTAACTCTATAATTTTTTCACTATATCCCTTATGTCTTATCTCTTCTATGAGATACACATTGATTATGGCACACTCTCCCTCTAATTCAAATTTAACACAGCCATAAAATTGACCATTTTCACTATTTGTTATTGTGTACATAACATATGAATCTGAATTTATTAGAAATTTGTACCATTTTTCATGAGTTTTCCACTGTTTTTCAGGATCATCACAATATTTTGTGACATAACTAAGATGTATATATCTATATATCTCTGGAATATCCTGCTCTATTGTCTCTCTTAAAAGAACCAAAAAAATCACCTTTCACTATTTTAAAACTACTCTATATATTTTTTTCTTTCCTATTTTTACTATAAATTCTCCATTTTCAAAAAGATCTTCTGTAACTTTCATTGCAAAATCTTTTACTTTTTCTTCTTTTACTGTAAGTCCATTTTGAGTTACAAATTTTCTTCCTTCACCTTTTGATTTTATTAGTTTATTTTCTACTAGTAGATCTAATAATTCCATTCCCATTTTTGCAGAATCAAAATCAACAGAAGGGACATTTGACATATCTCCACCATTATTAAATGCAGCTTCTGCACCTTCTTGAGCTTTTTTAGCTTCCTCTTCTCCGTGAATTAGTTTTGTAACTTCAAATGCTAGTACTTTTTTAGCTTCATTTATTTCTTTTCCTTCTAAACTTCCTAATCTTCTTACTTCGTCCATTGGTAAGAATGTAAGTAGTGCAAGACATTTTTCTACATCTGCATCTGCAACGTTTCTCCAGTATTGATAAAATTCATATGGAGATGTTTTTTCTGGGTCAAGCCATAGTGCTCCTTTAGCTGTTTTACCCATTTTCTTACCTTCACTGTTAGTTAGAAGTGTACAAGTCATTGCATATACTTGTTTTTGCTCTTTTTTTCTAACAAGATCTACTCCAGCTATCATATTTGACCATTGGTCGTCTCCACCTAGTTCCATTACACAACCATATTTTTTATTTAAAACTAAGAAGTCATACCCTTGCATTAACATATAGTTAAATTCTAAGAAAGAAAGTCCAGCTTCCATTCTTGTTTTAAAACATTCTGCTGCAAGCATTTTATTAACTGAAAATTGAGATCCTATATCTCTTATAAAATCAATATAGTTTAGTCCTAAAAGCCAATCTGCATTATTTACAAGTAAAGCTTTTCCTTCACTAAAATCTATAAATTTTTCCATTTGTTTTTTTATTGAAGCAACATTATGAGCTATTGTTTCTTTAGTCATCATTTTTCTCATATCTGTTCTTCCACTAGGGTCACCAATCATGGCTGTCCCTCCACCAACTAGGGCAATAGGTCTATGTCCAAATCTTTGCATATGAGCCATAAACATCATAGCAATAAAGTGTCCTACGTGAAGACTGTCTGCTGTCGGGTCAAAACCTATATAAAAAGTTATTTTTTCCTTTCCTAAAAGTTCTCTCATTTCATCTTCATGTGTAAACTGTTTTAAGTATCCACGATCTAGCAATACATCTAATACATTTCTGTTATCCATATTCTCCCTCTCCATCATTATATTTTTTAATATTTTAACATAAAACTATGTCTTTTTAAAGTCCTTTAAAATCTACACCTTTTTATTTTTGTCTTAAAAATGTATAGTATACATTATACTAAAAAAATTAAAAAAACTCCATACCTTATTATCTTACTACTCTTACATAGTTTTTTAACAAGTCTTTTCCTGTAATATCCAGATAATACAAAATTAAAATTTAATTCATATTTTATATCATAATAAAAAATGTACCTTCAATCCTAAGATTTCCAGTACACTTAATTTTAATCTATATCTGAATCTTTTTTCAATGCTACACATATAGCTGCAAATAGTCCCCCAAATACTACTACACAACCAAATGTCATCATAACTATTGCTCCTACTGTCATATATCCTCCTAATTATTTCTATCCATCTTCCAATTTTTCTTATAAAATATTGTTGCACATATAAGCATTGCAGCTACTGTTCCCCAACCATAAATAAGTCCTGAAAAGTTAACTTCTTTTATCCCTTTTACAAAATTTGAAACAACTGTAATTCCTAATAATGTAGGTGTAACATATTTTAATAAGAAATCAAACCATTTTCCAATTTTAAAATCCGAATATCTATTTGCTTCCATTCTTATCTTATCAATTCCATAATATTTACATACTAAAATAGGTTCAATTAGCCCTAAACTCGCTATGATATAGTTTCCAACATGAGCGTCAACTATATCTAATATATAGTTAAAACCTGCATAGGTAGAAAAACAAGCACTTCCTATAAGTCCTACAGCTGATATTATAGTTACCAACTTTTCTCTTTTTATATTAAATTTATCTAAAGCTCCTGTCGTAAATGACTCTAGCATAGAAATACTTGAAGAAAGTCCAGCTACAAAAAGACATAAGAAAAATACAAATCCTATAATTCCTTGTAAAACTGTATTGCTTGTAATAGTTGAAATAGCTATTGGGAAAGCTATAAATGCTATTCCTGCTCCATTTCCAAATGAATTAAAATCAACTCCTAAGTTATTTACAAGATATCCTAATGTTGAAAAAACTGTAATTCCAGCAATTATATCAAAAGATGCATTAGATAATACTGTTATAAAAGAGCTATTTACAATGTCCCATTTATCAGGAATATATGATCCATAAGCTATCATAACTCCAACTGCTAGTGTAGTTGAGAAAAAAACTTGTGCATAGGCAGCAACCCAGATACTAGGATTTAATATTTTTTCAAATCTTGGAGTAAATAGTTCATTTAATCCTATTGCAGCTCCGTTTAATCTAAGTGAATTAAACATAAATACTACCATTAAAATCATCAAAAGTGGTGTAAAAAGTTTAGATGCTTTTTCTATTCCTTTAGAAATACCTTTTCTTACAACAATCCAGTTTCCAAGCCATACTATAACTATAAATCCAAGCATATATTTACTAATTCCAGCAGCAAAATCAAAAGGTCCATTTGCACTTCCAACTATAATCCCCATAAGTTGTCCTGGATTATCCATCCAATTTATTATATTTGCTGCATGAGCAAGTGAGTAAACCATAAATACTACTGACACAGATATAATTGTACAATAAAACATCATTACAATAATAGGTATCATTATTTGAACCCAACCAAACCATTCAAACTTTTTACCTAAAGTTCTAAATGCTTTTGTAGACCCACCACGAACATTACGTCCTAACTGATACTCTAATATCATAAGTGGAACTCCACATGTAAATATAGCAACTATATATGGTAAAAAGAAAGCTCCTCCACCATTTTTATATGCTTGAAAAGGAAATCTCCATAGATTACCAAGTCCTATTGCAGCTCCAACTGCCGCATAGATAAATCCTTTTCTACTGTTCCACAATTCCCGTTTAGCCATAGTATCCTCTCCTCTTTTTATGATAAAAATTTAATTTTTGGAATAAAAAAAGGCAATCTGCTAGATTGCCCTTAAAATTACTATTTAATATATATCTCCACAAACTCTGGGAAATATACAAACAAAACCATATTATTTCAGAGTTACATAGATAGAGATATGTTATCAATAGACACAAGCCAATTTCTAACATTATAAAATCTGCTATGAAGTTTTTCTATGTAGCTCCACCACCAACATTGAATTTTTATATTAGATTGTCTCATGTTGATAACCTCCCTTTTCAAATTCTTAGAACAAGTATATTACAAAAAAAGACATTTGTCAATAAATCTTTCCCATATATTACAACAAATGTCTTTTCTTGTAAGTTGATATTTTGCATCAGAAGTAAGTATCAATACTATTTCCCATTTTCTTCCTCAAGATATTTTTTTACATCTAAAAGAGAATCAAATTTTTTATATGCTAGTTTATTTTCTTCTTCTGTAAATTTAATGGTATCTTCAACAACAAAACATTTTATATTTCCTCTATTTGCTGCTTTTGCTCCCATTACAGAATCTTCAATAACCACAGCATTTTCTCTATCTATATCTACTTTGGCACAAGCTTTTAAAAATACTTCAGGATCAGGTTTACTTCTTGTAACCTCATCTCCAAATACAAAGCCATCAAAGTAATTATAAACACCTGTAAATTTTAGATTTCTTGTTGCACTTTCCTTACCAGTAGACGTTGCAACAACACATTTCAGACCAGCTTTTTTGATATATTCAAGTAACTCTATAACACCAGTTTTTAATTTTACTCCACCTTCTGATGCCATAACTTCACGTTGTTTTTCTTTTTTTAACTCTAATATTTTAGGAGCTATTTCACTTCCAAATTTTTCAGATAGAATATGAATTGTTCTTTCATAGTTTCCACCTTTTATTATTCTTAAATCTTCAAATGTAAGATTTAGACCTAAGATTTTACTAGTTTCAAACCATGCTATATTAGCTACTCTTTCACTATCTAAAATAACGCCGTCCATATCAAAAATTACAAGTTTTATAACCATATTTTCACTCCCTATTCCTGCTAAAATTTTATTATCTGTAACATGACAACATAGGCTATTGTTCCTCCTGCAATACTCAAAAGCATATTTCTTTTATACACATGAAGTCCAATAACTATAGCACTTGCTATAAGTTTTATTATAACATTATTTGGATCAGAAAATGAAATATCTTTATATGAAAATACAACTAAAAGACCCATTACTGCAAATGGTAATACTTTTCCAAGATATTTAACAAAATCTGGAATTTTTTGTGGATTTGGGAAAACTACAAATGATATACATCTTGTTAATACAGTTCCTAAAACTGCTAATACTATTGTTATTATTATTTGATATCTAGTCATTCATCTTCTCCCTTCTTCTTAATATTCCAAAAATTAAAAGCATAATTATCATTGCAGGCACAACAAAATAATCTGGTCTTGGAAGTATATTTCTAAATACTATGAAAGAAAAAATAGAACTTAAAAGTCCTACAATAGCTGGTATATGATTTTTTTGACTGAGCCATTGTTCAACAAATATAACTAAAAATAAAGCCGTTAATACAAAGTCTAATCCTTCTATTCTAAGAGGTACAAAGTGACTTAATATTGCTCCTAGAGTAGCTCCACCAACCCAATAACTATAGTTTAACCAAGTTATATGAAGCATAAACCAACCTCTATCTATTCCAGGTGGAAGTTTCACATCACAATTTATAGAAAATGTTTCATCACATAATCCAAATATTAAAAAATACTTTTTCCAACCAGTATTTTTAAATTTATCTAACATTGAAAGACCATAAAATATATGTCTTGCATTAACCATTAACGTTAAAAAAAATATAAGTAGTGGATTAAATGGACTTCTCAATATCTCTACAAACAAAAACTCCAACGAGCCTGCAAAAACAACTGCACTTGTAACTATAGGATAAATCATCGGAAATCCTGCTTCCATCATTATAAAACCATAAGACATTCCTAAAAATAAAAATCCTGCTAAAATTGGCACTGTTCGTGGAAAAGCCACTTTAAAAGCATCTGTACACCTTGACATACACATTCTCCTTATATCTTATTTTTTTAAACACCATTTTTAAATTTTACTACAATCCCTATTATCGTGTCAATTTATTTATTAAAATTATCTATAAAATACTATTTTTTTGGTATAAAAATACTATAAAAAAATAGAGTATCTTTTTTCGATACCCTATCTTATCTACTAAACTATTAAATTAATAAGTAGTGATGTTAAAAGTAACATAAATGCTCCACCTATTCTTGAAGATATTTGAGCAAAAGGCATAAGTTCCATTCTTTTTGCTGCAGAAAGTACAGCCACATCTCCTGTTCCACCCATATTTGCCATACATAGTCCAGCTGTTATAGAACCTTCTATCATATAAAAACCAACAAAATGGCCAACAATTGCTGTCCCTATAATAGCTCCTATCACTGTTGTTCCAACAAGTAAAATATATATAGGACTAAATGCCTCTATTACTGAAGTTAAATTTGTATAAGCTATCCCTATTCCAACTAATAATGCTGAAGTAAAGTTTTTCATAATAAAGCTAAACCATTTTGCACAACAATCTTCATAGTACTCATTCATAAGACCACAAATTTTAACTATTGCAACAGTAATTATCATAAGAGCATAGGCATGAATTGGTATAAACTTTGTTAAAATACCTCCAAAAATAAAAAATGTGGTTGAAATTACAATTCCTATCCCAAGTTGTTCATATGTAGCTGTATCAGAAATCTCATTTGCAACCATTGAGTCATCTTGCACCTTTAAAAGTTTTCCATCTCCAGAAAGATATCTATATTTTTTACCTAGTTTATCTAAAATTCCACCTGCAACTATAGCAAGAGCATTTCCTAATGCTATAGCTGGAACCATAACTGCTAATAGATCTGTTGGATCTTTTTTTAAAGCTTGTCCAAATATTTGAGATAATGGAACTGCTCCAGCTCCCATTCCTCCACCCATAATTGGAATAGCAATATAAAAGATAGAATTTATAAATCCATAGTTGAAAAAATATCCAACTACACCTGTAAGAAGTGTTGCTACTGCTACACCACCAATTATTACAGGCAGATATCCAAGTGCCGCTTTTATAAGTAATTTTCTATTCATTCCTAAAATACTTCCTACTACTAGTGCTGCAATATAAAAGTCTAGAAATGACTGTGTTGTCATAAATTCTTTAACCAATGTAATTTGATTTTCAGGAATTATTTTAAAATACATTAGAGCTGCTGATGCAAATATTATTACTATTGGTCCTCCACCTAAATAATCTTTTACAATAGGTAGTTTATTTCCTATGTAATTTAAAATTGCTCCCAATACAATCATAAGTGGAAAAGCTCCTAGCATTCCTTTAGGAAATTTTCCCAAATACATTCCTAATAACAACACGATAACAATTGGAATAAAATATTTCATTTCAATTCCAAATAGCTTCAATCTATTTTTCATAACCATTCCCCCTTCGCTATACATAATAGCTTTATGTTAATTAGATTATAACACTACAAAATATTATTAGCAATAATAGTATACAATTTCCATTTGATAGAAAGAATATAGTTAAAAGACTGATTAAATATCTACTTTTTGGTATTACATATTTTTTATTTTCATTCGAATATCTATTACGATTACATTAAACTTTTTTCATATATTACCTTTAACTACAAAATCTATTCATTTTACTTGTTTTTATTGTTGAATATAACTTTTGCTTTATCTTTAGTCACGTAAAAATTGACATCATAACAATTTAAAAAGAAAAAGACAAGCGGATTTTTCTACTTGTCTTTCATTAATTTGAATTTTATTTTTTATTATCATCATCTTCTGTTGCTTTAGATACATCTGAAATTAATTTGCCTAGATCAATTGCATTTTTAGATGTGATAACAGATTGACCTGTCTCTTGTTCTATTTCTTTTCTAGCATTACCCGCTATACTTCCACCACGTTTGGCTACTTGTTTATTTTCTTCTAATCCTTGAGGATTACTTGTTTTAGTTAGTTCTGTTGTAGTTGCTTCTGCAAGCATATTTAAAACCAATTCGAGTGTTGTCATGTTATCTCTTAGGCTTTCTTTTTTTAGTCCTTTATGGTCTTTGTATTGTCGTGTTGTCATACCAGACCAAGCTTTCGTGATTTCATTGGTTAGAATTGCGTATTCTTTACCTTCTTTGACACCATGATCTTGCCAAGTATCAGTTAGTTCTTTTCTTACTTGAATAGCTTGTAGTCTTTGGTTAATCCATTCTCTTGGATATCCTTTTTTTAGATATGTTTCTAATGCTCTATCAATAGCTAGTTCTGGATCAATGATTTCGTCAATTCTTTCTTTACCTACTTCTGCTAGCCACATCTTAAATGGTTCTGCCTTTGGTGATGGTATAGATTGAATGATCCGGAAAATTCCTTGCATATCTGCAACGTCAGTATTGTATTTTTTTCCATCTGAAGCTTCTAATTTAAGTTGTCGACAAAATGTCGACAACTCACTTTTTTCTTCTTCCGTCATTCTTTTCTTTACTCGATACCAATAATCTCTAGGATTTTTGCTCTCTGTTAGTACGCCTACAATGTCAATAACACTAAAATACCATTCCTCTTTTTCAACATCCCAAATTGATCGTATTTGATTTCCTTCAAATAATTTAATTTCATTACTCAATTTTCTTCTCCTTTTTAGATTCAATGTGCTGTTTACAATCAGCTACGTATTAAATAACTCTAAATAATATATAGATTATTTGTTTTAAGAATTTTAATTTTTTATAGAACCACTAAAACCTCTAATTTTCTTATATTTCTTTCCACTAATATAATTATAACACACGATCCAAATGTTGGATCATGTACTTTATTGATCTCAATTTTTTCTAATATTACTATATTTAACAAGTAACTTCGATACTTAATATTCATAAGCAGCATCAAAAACATTAATATGATTCTCTTTAAAATTTCAAAATTGATATTTGTAATTTATTTAAAAATATTAGCTAAATCCATATTTAGATAAATAGTTCTATAATATTTTCAAAAATTTGACTTGGTAAACTAAAAAAACTTTATCTTCAATAATTATATTTATATAATCAAATCCTAAATTTCCTATTTCATATTCTGTAAAACTAAAACATTCTATTATATTTTCTGAAATGAAATAATAAAATAATATTTCTAGAATATGTTGTTTAAAATATTTGACCTCTCATTACCCCTTTATTATATTATTATCCATTTAGTTATTCTTTAATCTACCTGATTTCCATTAAATTCATTATATCATAAAAATAACCTTTCTTTAAAAATAAGATAATTATAACTAATACTATTTGAATATATTCTCAATTTAAAAAATAGGAGCACGGATAATCCGCACTCCTATTTTTTAAGCTAATTCTTCATTTTGAACTTCTATTATTTCTGAACATTTCTTTTCATATCTATTGTATTTCCATAATGCCCAACCCATAAATATTGTTACTCCTCCAACATTATAAATCAATGTTAGCATAATATTTTGTCCTGCTGGGAAAATTGCTGCAATAAATGCAACTGTAAATATACAAAGTAAAAATGCTGTCAATGCTAGTCCAAACTTTCTTGATCCTATTTTAAAATCTCTTTCTAAATGATCTTTATTAAGTCTTAAATTAAAATATGCAACCATTATAAATAGCGGTGGTAATAGTGAAGTTGCCGCTGTCATATTTATAATTATTCCTAACAATTCATTTATATCCCCAGATCCTAAAGCAGGTATTAAAAGTAATGGTATTACTATAAAAAATTGTATCCATGTTGCTCTTTCTGGAATTCCATATTTATTTAGTGCTACAGTTTTTTCTCCAAACATATCCTTAGGTATTTCTGAAAAGAAAACTTTTACTGGAGCTGAAGTCCATACAAGTAATGTTCCTAAGGCACTAGCTAACATAACAATTCCTATAAAATGGTGTATTAATTTTTGACTAATTCCAAAATAATTTCCAAGTCCTACAAATACTTGAAATATTCCAGATGAATAAGTCAATTGATCTTGTGGAACAAATACATTTACCAATAGAGATCCAACTGAATATAATCCACCTATCATAATCCCAGCTATTACTATCATTCTAACAAATGCTTTTGAACCACCTTTTAAATCGTTTATATATACTCCTATTGCTTCTGATCCACCAGCAGCGAAAAATATCCATGCCATTGTTCCAAAGAATTTCCAGTTAAAAACAGGTGTCATAGCTTTAACTGTTATCGGAGTAACTGGTTGAACTCCTCCTAATATTGCACCACCACAAAGTATGATAAATGCAAAAGACATAAATAGCATAAGTGAGCTTCCAAAACTTGTAACTTTTCCAATCCATTCAGCACCTTTTGTTGATACCCAAGTTGACACTGTAAAAATTAATATTGAAAGTACCGATATTGTAAATGGTGTAAAAGTATATTCATATCCCCAAAATGCATATGAGGCATAAACTAAAATACTTGGTAATAACGATGTAAAATAAAATAAATTTACAAACCAATAAGCATAAGCACTTAGAAATGCCCATTTAGGACCAAGTGATGATTTTACCCATTGATAAACTCCTGATTCTGCATCTTTATTTAAACTAACAAATTCTGAAATTATAAATACAAATGGTATAAAATAAAACAATGTTGCAAATAAAAATCCAGGAGCTGACGCCATTCCTATTTCAATATTATTATTAATTACATTTCTAAAGTTAAACACTGCTGCTATGGTCATAGATAGCAATGAAAACTTCCCTATCTTTGCTCTTGCTGACATATAACCTCCATGATACTATTTATTTAAGAAATAATTATCCTCAATTGTCACTTTTAAAATTACTTTTTTTAAATTTGAAGCTCCCTTAAATCTAAAAGCTTCATCATTTTCAATTATGATTAAATTTCCAGCTTTTAAATTAATAATTTCTCCATTTCCAGTAAAATATTCAGTATCACTTTCATCACAGTAATTAGTTTTTACATTTACTTCTTTCTTTTTAGCTATTTCTAAATCTTCATTTCCTTCAACATAATAATGAATATCCATATATCTTCTATGCCCTTGCATATCTATTTCATCTTCATGATCTTTTGTTTTATAAATATATACTAGTGAATCTCCAATACTATGATATCTATTTTCTTTTATATTAACTATATTTTCAATAGCTTCTTTGCATCTAATCCATTTTTTCCCACTTCTAAATATATCTTTAAACTCTTCAAAACTATTTAAAATTACCATTTTTCCTCCTTAATAACTATATTTAGATAGTTCTTTAGCCTTTATACTTCCAGAACTATATGGTAAAATTGAAAATTCATATTCGAAATTATTCATGTAAACTCTATATGAATCTAATACTTCTGATCCCCAAGAATTTGATCCTAATCCAAGAACTTTATAATCTACATTTAATATTATATAATCAGATTTTTCTAATTCATTTATATGTTGTGCCTTATAGATATTTTCTTGTGTATAATTCCAAGCACTAAAGTTTAAAATATCTTTACCTTTAATAAATATACCTTCTCCAAAATGGTTAGTAAATGATACCCATCTTATATCTTGTCTATTTCCATTATCTTGTGGGAATGGGTAGTTAGTAAATAATCCATCTACTGTATTTTTATAAATACCTATCATATTTGAGTATTTACTATCTTGATAGTTTTCACCTGGTCCTCTTCCATAATATTCAACTTTTTGATATTTTTTATTAATTCCTAATTCTAGCCCAATTTTAGGAATAATATCATTATATTCTCCATATTTTTCTCCAGATAATTTAAATGTTATATATCCATTTTTATCTATTTCGTAGATATAAGTGCATCTAACACCAAAGTTAAATACAGGTGGAGCCACTAAAGATTTTACTTTTACTACAACTTTATCATTAGTATTTTCAACTTCTATACTTCTAAATTGTTCTTGTAAAATTTGTAAATGGTTAGGTATCCACAAATCATTATGTTCTTGTTTATGATTATCTATCATAGGTTTGAAGAAATTTAATTTTGGAGCTCTTTTTATTATCTCCTCTCCATTAAAAATCCAGCTTTCCAATTTACCATTTATTTTTGAAAACTTTATTTTAAAATTATAGCCTTCTATTTCTACATTAAGTTTATTTTCATTTACTATTAAATCACTACTATTATTTGTTTTATACTCTATCTCTTTAATACTTCTATCTTGTAATTTAAATTGATATATTCCCAATTCAAAATTTTCTTCACTATAAAGTGTTTTCGAATCTTTCTTAACTCTAAAATTCACAAATATTTCTCTTGAATCCTCTATGTTATTTTCTAATATTATTGTTGCTATTTTACCAGGTTTAATTCCAAGTTTTTTAATATTTCCTTGTGATAAAATATCGCCTTCAGCAACTATTTCATAGTGAACTGTGATATCATCTAAATCTATATACCAATATTTATTTTCTATTTCAAATTCAAATTTATTTTCTGTGTTTCTAATTTTTACTGGACAGATTACTTGTTTGTATTCCTTTAATCCTGGTCCAGGTGTTTGATCTGAAAAAATAAGTCCGTCCATACAGAAATTATAGTTATTTGGATAGTCTCCATAATCTCCACCATATTTATATACTTCATTTCCATTTTCATCATATTCTAGTATTCCATGATCACACCATTCCCAAATATAGTGCCCTTGAATATGATCATGTTTGTAGAATACATTTTGATATTCAGTTAATCCTCCTGGTCCATTTCCCATAGCATGTGCATATTCACATATAATTCTAGGTTTATCCATAGGATATTGTCCAAAATAATTCATCATTTGAACTCTTGAATACATTGTACTTATAACATCTACAACTTCTCCGTCTCTATCCTCTTCATAATGAACTAATCTTGTGTCGTCTAATTCTTTTGCTCTTTTATACATTTCACGGATATTAACTCCATACCCTGATTCATTTCCTAATGACCACATAATTATACTTGGATGATTTTTTTGAGCTCCTATATGTCTTTCTATTCTTTCTACATATACATCTCTCCAATTAATATCATCTGTTATCATGCTTAAATTTCCAATATTTGCAAAACCATGAGATTCTACATCTGTTTCTGCCATAACAAATAGTCCATATATATCACATAGCTCATAAAATCTTGGGTCATTTGGATAGTGAGCAGTTCTCACAGAATTTATATTATGTTGTTTCATCAAAATTATATCTTTTTCTACTCTTTCTATATTAATTGCTCTACCACTTATATGGTCATTATCATGTCTATTTACTCCATGCAACATTAAATATTGACCATTTACATAAAACAATCCATCTTTTATCTTTATATCTCTAAATCCTACTCTTTGAGAAATTACTTCAACTACATTATTCTCATTGTCTATTAATTCTAATACTAAATCATATAAATTTGGAGCTTCAGCATTCCATTTTTTGGGATTATTAACCATCTTTTCTAAAGAGATTTTTATATTTTTATCTATAGAGATATTTTCTTTTAATTCACTAAAAATTATGTTATTTTTATCAAATAATGTCCATCTTAACTTATAATCGTTTCTTGTTATATTTTCTGTATTTTCTATCTCAATATCTAATGATAATTTTGCATCTATATACTTTTCATCAAAAGTTGTTTTTATAAAATAATCTTGAATATGTGTTTTTGTTTTTCCAACTATATAAACATCTCTAAATATACCAGCTGTCCACCACATATCTTGATCTTCAACATAAGTTGAATCTGCCCATTGTAAAACTTTTACAGATAATAAATTTTTACCCTCTTTTACATATTTTGTAATATCAAACTCTGCTGTTAATCTGCTTCCCTTACTAAATCCAACATAGTTTCCATTTACATAAACTTCAAAATATGTTTCTACTCCATCAAATTTTATGATTACTTGTTTTTCATTCCAATTTTTACCTAATACAAATGTTCTTTGATAAGCTCCAGTAGGATTATCTGTTGGAACAAATGGTATATCTATTGGAAAAGGAAAACCTTCATCTGTATATTGTAATTTTCCATGCCCTTCAAATTGCCACATATTTGGAACATTTATCTTTCCAAAGTCCTCCATCTCTTGAGTATAAAATTCTTCTGGTACTAAAAATGGATTGTCAAAATATTTAAAATTCCATTGTCCATTTAATAACATAAAATTTCTGCTTCTTTCTCTTTGGTAAGTTCTTGCAGTTTCAGTATTATCATAGCTAAAAAAATAAGCTCTTTCTTTCATTCTATTTTCATTACTTTTCTTTATATTTTCCCAATTGTTCATATTTTATACATAACCTCCTAATTGACTACTTCTGAAGTTTATTTGTTACATGAGACAAGTATACATTTTTTAGTAATTTTTGTCAATTGATTTAGTAAATATTTTAGTAAATATTTTAGTAAACACTCTTAGATTGTACCTTTTACTTATTGCAACAATTGAAAAATATGCTATTATATATACAAGAATATATTTACTATAGGAGGTTCCATGGCAACTTTAAAAGAAATTTCAACTCTGACAGGGTTATCATCTGCTACAGTTTCAAGAATTTTAAATAATGATTCTACACTATCAGTTAAAGATGAAACAAAAAGAAGAGTATTAGAAGTAGCTGAAAAAATCGGATATAAAGTATCTTCAAAATCAAATTCACAAGAACAAATGAATTTTCTAGCAATTTTTAATTATAGTGAAGAATTGGAGTTTAATGATCCGTATTACTTATCTATTAGATTTGCAATAGAAGAAGAGTGTAAAAATCTTGATATAAATCTTGATAAAAGTTATAACACTCATACTTTTATTTCTGATAAAAAATATAATGGTGTTCTGTGCATAGGGCAATTTAGCGATACACATATAAAACAGATTCAAACAATCTCAAAAAATATCATTTTTATTGACTCTTGTAATAATAAAGATTTTGACTCTATTTCTGCTGATTTAAAAGAAATATCAGAATGTATTGTTGATTTTTTTATTCAAAGTGATTATAAAAAAATTGGATACATTGGTGGGCGAGATTTTGACGATGTCTTAGATGAAAGAGAAGAAGCATTTTTAAAATATTCTTTTTTAAAAAAAGTTGTTGATGAAGATAATTTTTATGTAGGTGACTTTACTAGTAGCTCTGGATATAATCTTGCTAATACAATGATTTCAAATGGAAAATTACCTGACGCACTTTTTATTGCAAATGACTCTATTGCACTTGGTGTTTTAAAAGCTCTTAATGAAAAGAAAATAAATATTCCTGAAGATATTGCAATAATTAGTATAAATGATATTCCTGCCTCAAGTTTTACTTTTCCAGCTCTTTCTACTATAAAAATTCACTCTGAACTTATGGGAAGCCAAGCAGTTAGAATTTTAAAAGATAAAATTGAAAGTAATAGAATAACACCTTTAAAAATAATTGTTCCTTTCTCTCTTATTTTAAGAGAAACAACAAAACTTATTAAATAGCAGTTTTAATTATTAACTGCTATTTTTTTGCACAAGAAAATTATGTCGAATTGACAGCCGCCTCCGCTATACCGAATAAGGAAAT
>ERZ773118.743-NODE-743-length-28877-cov-5.79103_pt1 | contig 28877 bp, 28 predicted proteins | sample MGYA00580562_ERZ773118 | MGnify/ENA primary metagenome ERZ773118 (study PRJEB29015, sample SAMEA2737878) | human gut metagenome | biome: human gut; feature: human-associated habitat; material: faeces | place: China | collected 2012 ... | reverse complement strand
CTTGCATGTGTTAGGCACGCCGCCAGCGTTCATCCTGAGCCAGGATCAAACTCTCGTTAAAAGTTGTGATCGCGGTCAGAATCAACTCTTGGCTAATTCTTTCCCGTTATTACTGTTTTTAAGGTCGGACATCTCTCGATGTCCCGTTCTGTTCTGAAATTCTCTCTTTACAAGAAATTTTCAGGGTTGTTGTCTATTGTTCAATTATCAAGGTTCTGTGTTGTATTGCCGCCTCATCGGTCAGCTCAACTATAGTATCATTATTTGTACCTATATGTCAAGATGTTTTTTTCATCTTTTTTATTTTTTTCAACATTCTTTTTACAAATACTATACTTAGTTGTCTTTTTGCCTCACATATACAACATATAAGGTCATATCTTAGCCATAAAAAACTGTCTGAAACCGATTGTCTCAGACAGTCAATACTGACTAAACGGAGAAAGAGGGATTTGAACCCTCGCGCCGGTTACCCGACCTACACCCTTAGCAGGGGCGCCTCTTCAGCCTCTTGAGTATTTCTCCAGCAAGGGTTATTATACTAAAGGTTTTTCATATTGTCAATCTTTTTTTGCATCTAGCCATTGAATCATATAATCTTTCGCTTTTGATGCTTCATTAATTCCCATGGAATCAATTGACTGACTGCCTGTGATATATAAAATAACCTCATTCCAGTTAGACAGGCTATATTCTTCTTCATCTATATTTTCCAACTCTGCTTTTAGCCTTGGCAGCCACTTTTCCTGCATAAGGCGTAAATCTGACAGGCAATCGCATCCTATCTTCTCTGCCAGATCTTCTAATAGACTTACACTACTCACAGACACCTGTCCTCCCATCCTTCGTAAATTCTTCTGCTGTACAAAAAAGTAGACTTTTTTGTACAGTTAATTACAAATCAGTTTACTTTTTCTTTAATATATGTAGTTAATAAATTCAAAACTTATATTTGCTAATTGTTTTCATTATAACTTACCCGTGCATTAAAGTCTACTTTTTTATTCCTTTGCTCTCATTTTCCATATATGTGGCCCACTTTATAAAGGTATTATACGCGACTCCTAATAGTCTTGCCGCCTCCCGGCCGCTTATTTTATTATTCTTCCATCTGTTATACACCCTATAAAAATCCATAGGAATCTTTTTTACAGGCCTTCCAAACTTAACGCCCCGTTTTTTAGCTGCTGCTATGCCTTCCGCCTGTCTCTGTCTGATATTATCCCGTTCTGTCTCCGCAACATAAGAAAGAAGCTGCAGTACAATATCCGCGATAAGTGTTCCCATCAAATCATGATTCTTCCTTGTATCCAGAAGAGGCATATCCAGAACGACTATATACGCCTTCCTGTTTTTAGTCAGATATCTCCATTGATCTAATATTTCCGAATAATTGCGTCCCAGCCTGTCGATAGATTTTATTACCAGGACATCTTCTTCTTCTATTTTATTTAATAATCTCTTATACTGTGGCCTGTTGAAATCTTTGCCGCTTAGTTTATCCATATATATGTTCTTTTTGGGTACAGGAAATTCGCTAAGCGCAATCAGCTGTCGGTCTTCATTCTGATCTTTGGAAGAGACTCTTACATAGCCATATATCTCATTCATAATGTTCTCCTCTGCAAATAAATAAAGAGAGGACTTCTATCCTCTCTCTACTTATTATTATCAATTTACTGTATTTTCATGAATCGTCTTCTGTATTCTTTCTTTTACCAACGCAGCAATATCTTTCGTCTTCATATCCTTATACTCTTCATAATACAAGGGCTTTAGAAAATGTACCTGCACGGTTACCGGACTTATGGTATTTGTATCAAAAGGCTTAAAGGAATCAATGAGCGCCACTGGAACGATCGGACATTTAGCCTTTGTGGCTGCCTTGAAGCTTCCTCCTTTAAATTCCTGCACCTCATTGCCATTCTTTGAACGGGTCCCCTCTGCAAATATCAGATAATTTCTTCCATGTTCCACTTCCTTAGATACATCTATTATGATCTGCATTGCCTGCCTTACGTCTTCTCTATCCAGCATATAGGCTTTCATACATGCAAATACTTGCTTCAGGAACTGGATATTGGCAACTTCTTTCTTGGCCACAACCGAAAATGGCCTGGGACAGGCTTCCAATATAGCAAGGACATCATATAATCCCTGATGGTTAGGAAAAAACATAAATCCATCTTTATCTGGGATATTTTCTCTTCCATGGACATCTATCGTTACATTTCCACCTTTGTTCGCGCGTAATACTATGAATTTAAGCATGGCATAGCGCTGTTCCTCTGTATATTTGTCCACATGGGATGCGTAATAACATAGTTTGATCCACATAGCTGGCACCAGGATTATATTCCTGAACACCATCAATAATATTCTTTTCATATCTTTTGATACTCCTTGATCGCAGTCTCATACAGATTATTGCCCACGCAGTCAGCTACAACGATAACCGGAAAATCAACTACTTCCAGTTTCCTGATTGCCTCTGTTCCCAGGTCTTCATATGCTACTACTTCTGAAGATTTGATACATTTCGAAAGAAGCGCCCCAGCTCCTCCTACGGCTGCCAGATAGACGCTTTTATTTCTGATTATCGCATCCAGGACCTCCTGGCTCCTCTTTCCTTTTCCAATCATAGCCGCAAGTCCCATATCAAGAAGTTTTGGCGCATACTTATCCATCCGGCTGGCTGTTGTAGGTCCGGCTGATCCAATAGGCCGCCCTTCTCTTGCAGGAGATGGTCCCATATAATAGATCGCCTGGCCTTCTATATTGATTGGCAATGCCTCTCCTCTTGCCAGAGCCTCATCCATCCTTTTGTGCGCCGCGTCTCTTGCCGTATAGATGGTTCCGGTTATATAAATATAATCCCCTGCCCGTAGAGACTCGGATACTTCCTTCGTAATCGGAGCCTGTATATGCTTATCCATAATTACACCTCCCTGATAATATGCCGGTTTACATGGCAGCATATGTTTATTCCCACTGGAAGTCCGGCAATATGCGTGGGATATGTATTTACGTTCACTGCCAGGGCAGTCGTAGTCCCGCCAAGCCCTCCGGGTCCTATGCCAAGTTTATTGATCTTATCAAGCATTTCTTCTTCCAATTCCTTTGCCCACGGTATATCGGAGTGTGTTCCCGCCTCACGGGTCAGAGCCTCCTTAGCCATTAGAGCGCATTTTTCAAAAGTACCGCCTATTCCTACGCCTACAACCATCGGAGGACAGGCATTGGGGCCTGCATCCCTTACTGCCGTCAGGATTGCATTTTTAACTCCTTCAATCCCATCCGCTGGCTTCAACATGAATACCCGGCTCATATTTTCACTTCCAAAGCCTTTTGGAGCAACTTTTATCTTTACTTTGTCACCTTTTACAATACTATAATGAACAATCGCAGGGGTGTTATCTTTCGTATTCTCACGGATTATGGGATCTCCTACGACAGACTTTCGAAGATATCCTTCCTTATATCCCTGACGGACGCCTTCGTTTATGGCATCTTCCAGAATTCCTCCTACAAAATGCACATCCTGACCGATTTCTATAAATATCACAGCCATTCCCGTATCCTGGCAGATGGGAATCCTATCTTCTGCCGCTATCTGAAGATTTTCCTGAAGCTGAAGAAGTATCTGCTTCCCCAAGGGGGATTCTTCTGTCTCTGCCGCCTTTTTCATTGCAACATCCATATCTTTTGACAGATAATGGTTCGCTTCCATGCACATCTCTTTTATATTCTCTGTAATCTCGCTGACATCTATCGTTCGCATTCTTTTCCTCCCGCATCAAAATAGGATATGGCATCTACCGCCTATCTTAGTATAAATGTTCCGGTCGATTCTGTCAAAATATGTCTGCTAATATTTATAGTCTCCATATTCAAAGTCATACTCTTCGCCCCTGTCATTTAATTCTAAATATTTGTCTGCAGCCAGTTTGGCGCGGATTCTTGAGTAATTAGCCTTTCTGAAAAAGATTCCCTCGTTTCCCTGAGCAATATCAGAAAAGTAGTAGTACATGCTTTGTTCCAGATTGTCAGCATTCTCATAGATTCCTTTGGAAGTATAGTCTACATCAGACCTTGGATCAATACCTGCAATGATAGGAGCTACATCTATGGACATTTGGCTCATCATGTAACGTACATCTTCAACTTTCAGCTTCCCCTCATGGGCAATGTTATATTTGGCTGCAACAACATCAGGCCTGGAAAATACAAGTCCTATATACATAATGCTCACTACGCCCATAATATATCGGAATAATGGAAATCTGCCCTTATAGATGCTTATGATTACTCCTCCCATAATCAATGCCAGAACTATTAAAAACCATAAAACCAGGATTCTCAGAAATGTCAAGTGATATGCGCCAATATACATCATCATTCTATATGCTGCGGAAAAAAGCATGATAAATGTACATCCGGATATAATTGTCAGTATAATCTTCATTGCGATATGATCCTGGAACAGATACATGCATAACAATACCATGACAAAATTGATCATTCCCACCGTCAGCAGTTCCCAGAATCCAGTCCTTGCATATTGAGCATAAGTGACGTCGGATGGAAGGCCTTTCTGGATTCCTATGAATAAATACATAATCTGAATCAGGCAATAGATAAGATATATAAAGGAAATGACGCTTGTAAATGTAATTCCAATTACAGGATTATAGTATTTTCTCCTTCTTTCTTTGCCTTCTGGAAAATTATATTTGCAAAGGCCGCAGAAAAACGCATAACTCAATGTAAATCCTATGACTACAGTAAGGGCAATTCCAAATATGGTACTGAAATTAATGTATTTTAGCATCTCTCCAAAAAACTTTGCAAATATAATATCTGAATTAAGCAGAAGAGGAAGAATCACGCATAAAGATCCGATGGCTATGCATAGGCCAATAGCTATAGCAATAAAGATATGGTTCTTCTTATTTTTGCTTCCTCCAAGATATTCCGCCCCATGCGCATAAGGCTTTGGAATAGACTCCATCACCGTCCCAGCCAGGATAAAGATCCGTTTCAGATAGGCAGGAAAATTCCAGTCTCTGTCATTATAGAACTGGTGGATCATGAACACAAAGAAAAGCAGAATAATGCCTGCCAGATTAAAAAAATGAAGAAAAAAGGAAGAGGTAAATACGGTAGATATAGACAGCAATATCATGCCTGCAATATAAGGCAAGGACTGCTTCATAATCCTGTAGTTAATCTTCTTAAGAAATAATACCGCAAATACAATTGTAACTGCTACACATATAGGAAATGTGATTCCATGCATATTCTTATACAGGCAGAATGCGAAAATTATTCCATATAATAAGCTTAATCCTCCAAAATACCTGTAATTTTCTCTCATCTTAGCAACTAATGGCCTCTCCGTTACATTCATAAACAGCACCTCCGTATGATTGCTTTTATTTATCGTCTTCATCCGTACAGTATTCTATGATATCGCCTGGCTGGCATCCTAACTCTTTGCAAATAGCCTCCAAGGTTGAAAACCGGATAGCCTTTGCCTTATTATTTTTTAGAATGGATAAGTTTGCGGGGGTAATATCAATCCTTCCTGCAAGTTCCACAAGCCCTATTTTCCTCTGTGCCATCATGACATCCAGATTAATCTTTATTCCCACAACGGCACCTCCTATATTGTAAGATCATTTTCTTCTTTATAATTTACTGCCTTTTCAAATACATCTGCTAAAACCTGGCTAAATAAGGCCGCAATAAAGAAAACCAGTATAATAATCCCTGTAGCGGGAGTTGGAACAAAAAATAATTTGAATATGAACATGATAACAATGCCAATACTCATCATGGCCATCTTATGAAGGCTTTCTACATTCCCATATACAAAACATGAATCTTCAATAACCGTTCTCATCATTCTGCGGAGCTGTCCAATAATCAGAATGCCCAAAATACCAGATATCCCAAATACAAAGAGCATAAGTGTAAAATTCTTGGTGATTACCGAAGAATAATATTTGCCAAGAAATTTTATAGTTGCTGGAAGCGTTATTAGTACGACAAATCCTCCGAAATACATAATATCAAGCACATATTTAGTAATCTTTATAAATCTTGTATCCATCTATTCCACATCCTTTTGCCATTTTTTAATTGTGTCTTATACTTTTCATGTATGAAAATACTATATCATGGTATTTATTGAATTTCAATATCTTTTTATTGTTTTTCGATAAAAATATTTTTAGAGACCAGAGTTCAGTTTTTACTTTAAAAATCTGTCATATTGAGATAAAATGGATAATAGCAGAGGAGGTTTTCATATGAATACGAATATTAACATGGAGCAATTACAGAAAGACGCGGTTGATATCTTCAACCAGGGATTCGCCTGTTCGGAATCTGTCATCTATGCAATCCGCAAGCATTTTGAAGTGGATATTCCAGATGAAGCGATTGCAATGAGTTCAGGCTTTCCATGGGGGCTTGGGGGCGGAGGATGTATCTGCGGCGCATTAGCAGGTGGAACAATGTGCATCGGATATTTCTTCGGAAGGACGACGCCTGGCGACCCTAAAATTAACAGATGTTTTGAACTGACCAATGAATTCCACGATTATTTTAAAGAGGCTTGCGGAGCTGCTTGCTGTCGCATTCTTACAAAAGGCATGGAGAGAAATTCTCCGGAAAGAAAAGCACAGTGCAATCGCTTCGTAGAGTTAACGGTAAAGAAAATCGCAGAAATTCTTATACGGGAATTAAAAAAGGATGAAGAATCCAAATAATTCATTTTAAAAGCCAGAAAATCAGATGCATATCTGCATAGATTTTCTGGCTTCTTTGTACGATTGATATTTACCACATTATCAAATTATGATTCCTCATCGGTATCTTCTGTAATATCTACAGAATCCTCCTCAAATTCGTCATTCTCTTCGTCATCTTCTTCATCGCCTTTTCGAACCTTTGCGATGCTTGCAACAATGTCGCCCTCCTGAAGATTAATTAACTTGACGCCGGATGTAACCCTTCCAAGTACGGAGATTCCCTCGCACTTCATACGAATAATGATACCTTCCGTATTGATGATCATCACTTCATCATCATGATTGACAGCCTTGACGCCCACTACATTACCGGTCTTTTCCGTTATCTTGTAGCATTTTACGCCTTTCCCGCCACGATTCTGGCAGGTAAACTCTTCAATGGAAGTACGTTTTCCCATACCCTTTTCTGATACAATCAGCAGGTCACATCCCTGGGAATCCAGCTGCATGCCGATCACTTCATCCCGGTCTGCCAGATTCATTCCCCTGACACCCATGGATGTCCTTCCCGTCGGGCGTACGTCCTTCTCATCGAAACGGATGCACTGTCCATATTTTGTTACAAGAAGTACGTCCCTGTCGTTATCCGTATACTTGACTTCAATCAATTCATCTTCTTCACGAAGCGTGATTGCGGCCAGCCCGGTTTTTCTTACATGTGCGTACTCTGTGATAGGCGTCTTCTTGACCAGCCCCTTCTTGGTAGCCATGAACAGATACTCTCCATCCTTATATTCCTCTATCGGAATAACGGCGCTTATCTTTTCTCCAGGCATCAGCTGCAGAAGATTGACGATTGCCGTTCCTCTTGAAGTCCGGCTTGCTTCAGGTATCTCATATCCCTTCAGACGGTACACCCTTCCTGTATTGGTAAAGAACATGATATAGTGATGGGTATGCGTCATGAATAACTCTTCCACATAATCTTCCTTCAGAGTCTGCATTCCCTTAATACCTTTTCCGCCGCGGTTCTGCGATTTAAATGTGTCGTGCGACATACGCTTAATATATCCAAGCTTAGTCATAGTAATAACAACATCTTCCTTTGGAATCAGATCTTCCATGGAGATATCGAATTCATCAAATCCTATAGAGGTCCTTCTCTCATCTCCATATTTATCCCGAATGATCAGTATCTCTTCCTTGATGACTCCAAGAAGCAGTTTCCGATCAGCCAGGATAGCCTTTAACTCGCTGATCTGCTTCATCAATTCCTGATATTCGCTTTCCAGCTTCTCTCTTTCCAATCCGGTCAGCGCGCGCAGACGCATATCCACGATTGCCTGTGACTGAACTTCTGAGAGTCCAAATCTCTCCATCAATTCTGCCTTTGCGATCTGAACCGTCTGGGATCCTCTGATAATTTTGATTACCTCGTCAATATTATCCAGAGCGATCAGCAATCCCTGTAAAATATGGGCTCTTTCTTCCGCTTTATTTAATTCATACTTTGTCCTGCGTGTTACTACTTCTTCCTGATGTTCAAGATAATAGTTGAGCATATCCAGAATGTTCATTACTCTTGGCTCATTATTCACAAGCGCAAGCATGATCACTCCAAACGTATCCTGAAGCTGAGTATGCTTATAGAGCTGATTTAGAAGTACGTTAGCATTAACATCCTTTCTCAGTTCAATTACTACACGCATTCCCTCTCGGTTCGACTGGTCGCTTAAATCCGTAATTCCATCGATCTTCTTATCTCTTACCATCTCAGCAATCTTTTCGATCAGCCTTGCCTTATTTACCATGTATGGTAGTTCAGTAACGATAATCCGGCTTTTTCCATTGGGCATCGTCTCTATATCGGTGACCGCGCGCACGCGGATTTTTCCACGTCCTGTCCTATATGCCTCTTCGATCCCTCTGGTACCAAGGATCATTCCTCCTGTAGGAAAATCAGGCCCTTTAACGATCTTAAGAATTTCCTCAATGGTAGTCTCTTCTTTATCCTCAATCTGATCATCAATGATTTTCACCACTGCATTAATGATTTCATTCAGATTATGGGGCGGTATATTAGTCGCCATTCCCACAGCGATTCCTGATGTTCCGTTAACCAGCAGATTCGGAAATCTGGCCGGCAATACGACCGGCTCTTTTTCCGTCTCATCAAAGTTAGGAGCAAAATCAACCGTATCTTTGTTGATATCAGCAGTCAGTTCCATGGAAATCTTGCTTAATCTTGCTTCTGTATAACGCATCGCTGCCGCGCCGTCTCCATCTACGGAGCCAAAGTTTCCATGTCCGTCTACAAGCGGATATCTGGTAGACCATTCCTGAGCCATATTTACCAGTGCTCCATAGATAGAACTATCTCCATGCGGATGATATTTACCCATGGTATCTCCGACGATACGGGCACATTTTCTGTGCGGCTTATCCGGCCCGTTATTCAGCTCGATCATAGAATACAGGATTCTTCTCTGGACCGGCTTGAGGCCGTCTCTTACATCCGGCAATGCACGGGAAGCAATTACGCTCATCGCATAGTCGATATAGGAGGTTTCCATCGTTTTTTTCAGGTCCACTTCATGGACTTTGTCAAATATATTATCTTCCATTCTCTATCCTCCTACACATCCAAGTTCTTAACGTATTTTGCATTTTCCTCAATAAACTCTCTTCTTGGCTCTACTTTATCTCCCATAAGCGTCGTAAATGTAAGATCCAGTTCTGAGGTGGATTCTTCATCCATTGTAACCCGAAGCAGCACTCTATGTTCCGGATCCATCGTGGTATCCCACAGCTGTTCCGCATCCATCTCTCCAAGACCTTTGTAACGCTGGATCTTATTATTGCCGTCACGTCCTACCTCAGTCAGGATGCCATCCAGCTCTTCATCGCTGTATGCATACCAAACCTTTTTGTTTTTCTCCAGCTTATATAAAGGCGGCTGTGCCAGATACACATATCCTTCTTTGATCAGATCAGGCATAAAACGATAAAGGAACGTCAATAATAATGTACTGATATGCGCGCCATCTACGTCAGCATCCGTCATAATGATAATCTTATGATAACGAAGTTTCGAGATATCAAAATCATCATGTATACCTGTACCAAATGCCGTAATCATAGCCTTGATTTCCGCATTTCCATATATCTTGTCAAGCCTTGCCTTTTCTACGTTCAAAATCTTTCCACGAAGAGGAAGGATCGCCTGAGTCGCACGGTCTCTTGCCGTCTTTGCGGAGCCGCCGGCAGAATCTCCCTCAACAATATAGATCTCGCAGTTTTTCGGATCTTTATCCGAGCAGTCTGCAAGCTTGCCCGGCAGAGACATTCCGTCGAGCGCTGATTTTCTTCTTGTAAGATCCCTTGCCTTTCTTGCGGCCTCCCTTGCCCTCTGGGCCATGACGGATTTCTCAATCGTCATCTTAGCAATAGATGGGTTCTGCTCCAGATATACGACCAGCTGATTGCTGACGATGCTGTCTACAGCCCCTCTAGCCTCGCTATTGCCAAGTTTCTGCTTCGTCTGTCCCTCGAACTGCGGGTCTTCGATCTTAACGCTGATAATAGCGGTAAGCCCTTCTCTAATATCTTCTCCTGAGAGATTTGGCTCGTTGTCCCTTAATAACTTATTCTTCCTTGCATAGTCATTAAACGTCTTTGTCAATGCATTACGGAAACCAACGATATGGGTTCCCCCCTCCGGCGTCGTTATGTTATTTACAAATCCATAAGTATTGTCGCTGTAGGAGTCATTATGCTGCATTGCCACCTCGACCGCTACGCCATTTGCCATTCCCTCGCAATAAATAATATCTTCGTACAAAGGAGTCTTGCTGCGGTTCAGATATTCAACGAACTGCTTGATTCCTCCTTCATAATGGAATACCTTTTCAATTGGCTCTTCCTCCGGTCTTTCATCCCTAAGTATGATTTTCAGCCCCTTGGTGAGGAACGCCATCTCGCGGAAACGCTGCTTGAGAATATCATAATCAAACACGGTTTCCTCGAAAATAGTGTCATCTGGGAAGAATGTAACTTTAGTACCGGTCTTATCCGGCTCGCATTCCCCAATGACTGCCAGTTTCTGTGCCACTTTTCCGCGTTCATAACGCTGCTTGTATATCTTTCCTTCACTAAATATCTCAACTTCCAGCCAATCAGACAAAGCATTTACGACAGAGGCTCCAACGCCATGAAGGCCTCCGGATACCTTGTAGCCTCCTCCTCCAAACTTTCCGCCTGCATGAAGTACGGTAAATACGACTTCTACTGCCGGAAGTCCTGCCTTATGGTTGATTCCAACCGGAATTCCACGTCCGTTATCAACAACCGTTATAGAGTTGTCTTTATTAATACTTACCAAAATAGTATCACAGAATCCTGCCAATGCCTCATCCACAGCATTATCAACGATCTCATATACCAGATGATGAAGTCCGCGGGATGAAGTACTGCCGATATACATGCCAGGACGCTTTCTTACAGCTTCCAGACCTTCCAGTATCTGAATTTCATCCGCACCATATTCGTGCTGTACTTTTTCTGTACCCATTCTAATCCTCCTAGTTTTCTTTCGCTACCTGCCCATTTTGGACATGAAATACTTTATTTATAGAAAAACGATGATTTACAAATTCGTCTACACCCGTGCAGGTAATAAGCGTCTGTATATCATGAATACTATCTAATAAATAGTTTTGCCTGTGTTTGTCAAGTTCAGACAATACATCATCAAGTAATAAAACAGGCGTATCGTGTATTGCCTGTTTTACTAGTTCTATCTCAGAAAGTTTTAAGGATAGGGCTGCCGTCCTCTGCTGTCCCTGGGAACCATAACGCCTGATATCGAGGTCTCCTGCCATAAAGCAGATATCGTCCCTGTGCGGACCGACCGACGTGCTTTTAATCCTAAGATCCCTTTCCAGATTTCTGGCAAGCGCCTGTTCCAATGTAAGGCTTCCATTGCTTGGTTCATAGATCACCTGAAGGTTCTCTTTTCCACCAGTCAACTTTCTATGGATGGAAGAAATTATTTCGTTTATTTCTTCCACGAATTTTTTCCTTCTGTCTATTATTCTAGTACCATATTGGATTAATTGCAAATCCCATATATCCAGAGTATCCATTAGATCTTGCTGTTTTCCGAATCCCATATCTTTTAATAAATGGTTTCTTTGATTAACAATCCGATTATAATTAGATAAGTCATTCAGATATACTTTATCAAGCTGGGACAGTTCCAGATCTACAAACCTTCGTCGTTCAGAAGGCCCATTCTTGATAATATTCAGATCTTCCGGGGAAAAAAATACAAGGTTTACGATTCCAAATAACTCGCTTGCTTTCCGGATAGGCATCTTATTGATCGCAATGCCTTTGGGGCTATTTTTTTTCAAATGCATATCAATCTGATAGTTAATGCCGTTTCGCTCGACAATAGCCTCAATATGCGATTCATTCTGGTCAAACTTTATCAGGTCCCTGTCTTTTGCACCCCTGTGCGATTTGGTGGTGCCAGACAGATATACAGCCTCCAGTATATTCGTTTTGCCTTGGGCATTATCCCCATAAAATATATTGGTGGCTTCATCAAATTCAAGTTTTAAAAGATCATAATTTCTGAAATTCTTTAATTTTAAAGACTCAATCTTCAATTCTTATTTCTTCCCCATTAAAAGTTACGATATCTCCTGCATAGAGTTTGCGGCCTCTTCGCGTATCTGTCTCGCCATTGACTCTTACTTGGCCATCCACGATTACTTCTTTTGCCATTACGCCTGATTCTACAAGACCGGCAGCCTTCAATGCCTGCCCAAGCTTAATGTGGTCATCTCTTAATTTAATTACTTCCATCTAGGCCTCCCTATGCTACCGCATTAAAATTTACCGGCAATATCAGGTAGATATAATTTTCTTCATCATCCTTGATAAAGCACGGAGCCTTTGCATTCATCAGATATAAGGTCACTTCCTCATCATCGATTACGCGCAGCGCGTCAATAAGGAACTTGGGGTTGAATCCGATCAGCAGGTCTTTTCCTTCTTTGCTGATAAATATTTCTTCATTCATGGAGCCAACCTGGGACTTGATCTTAAGTTCCATAAGTTCATCCCCAATGTTAATGATAATCGGCTTTTTATCTCCTTCTTTGACAAGAAGGGTCGCCCTGTCAATACAGTTGAGCAGTTCTTTCTTGTTAATTCTTACTTTAGTCTCGTAATCGCTTGAAAGCATCTGGTCAATCTTAAAATATTCTCCTTCAATTAGTCTGGAGACCACAATGGTATTGTCAAATTCAAATACAATATGATTATTGGTATAAGAGATATTGACCATGCTTTCAATCTCTCCGGATAATATCTTGCTGACTTCAATCAAAGTCTTTCCGGGAACGATCAATTTTTTATCGGTCACCTGGTCCTTTAACTCGATCTTACGGATGGAAATTCTATGTCCGTCCAATGAAATGACTCTTAAGATATTATCTTTTATCTCGAACAATTCTCCAGTCATTAATTTATTGCTTTCCGTATCAGCAATAGAAAATATAGTCTGCCTGATAATTTCTTTCAACGTAAACTGGGATATTTCTATAGACTCCTCTTTCTCTATGATTGGAAGATAGGAGAATTCTTCTCCCGGCTTACCCGCGATATCGAACTTTGCCTTCTCACAGGTAATCACCGTCTGAAGATTGCTGTCAGTCTCAATGGTCACTTCATTGTCAGGAAGTTTGCGTACAATCTCGGAAAAGATTCTTGCATCGATAGCAATCATTCCTCTTTCCGTGATCTGTCCCTCGATCTCGGTCTGAATTCCAAGTTCCATATCGTTTGCTGTCAGTTTGATGATGTCGGTAGTAGCATCGATCAAAATACATTCCAGTATTGGCATGGTTGTTTTAGAAGGAACGGCTTTGGATACGATGCTTACTCCTTTTACAAGATTAGATTTGCTACATATTATTTTCATGTGTATAACTCCTTTCGCAAAGCGGGAATAGATCTTTATATTAAATATTTCCGTCTTATTCTTATTAGGGGCTGTGGAAAAGAGGAAAACTACTTCCGCCCCTCTATTTATCAGTGTTTCCGACTTTTAAAATTGTGTGGATTGTATTGGATGTAGATGTGGACGTGCTGGTGATAAGTTTTCCTTTTTCACGATTTTATTTCTCGGAGAACAAGTTATCCAAGAGTTGTCCATAAGTTGTCCACATTTTTATTAACATCATGCCGGATTTATTTTCTTTTTAATAATATTAATGGTATTGGAAAGTGTTTCATTTCTTTTCATTTCATTAGTAATCTTCTCCACGCCGTATTTTACGGTTGAATGATCTTTTCCTCCAAGAATAATGCCGATTCCTTTTAAGGGCACCTCCGTCATAGTACGGATGAGGTACATGGCAATCTGTCTTGGATTGGCAATGTCCGCGCTTCTTTTATTACTTTTAAGGTCTGCGATAGAGATGCCGAAATGATCTGATACAATATCAAGTATAAGTTCAGGCGTCACTTTGCGGTTATTCTGTGAAGATACAATATCCCTAAGAGCTTCTGATGCGAGAGAGATATCGATTACATCGTTGTTATTCAGTTTATAAAGGGCTATCAGTTTATTGAGAGATCCCTCTAATTCACGAATATTGGTCTTGATATTTTCTGCGATGTACTGGAGTACGTCGCGCGGAATGTTATATTTTTCTAAGTGGTCTAATTCAATCTTCTTCTGCAGGATAGCCATCCTGGTCTCATAATCAGGAGCAGATATATCTGCGATCAGGCCCCACTCGAAACGAGTCCTAAGCCTTGCTTCCAGCGTCTCAATATCTTTTGGGGGCTTATCGCTGGAGATAATGATCTGCTTTCCAGAAGTGTGGAGGTGGTTAAAAGTATGGAAGAATTCTTCCTGGGTACTTTCTTTACCTATAATAAACTGGATATCATCAATAAGCAGGACATCATTATTCCTGTACTTGTCCCTGAACTTGGACATAGCGGATTCATTACCTGCAGTCCTTCCATTTTTAAGAGCCTCGATCAATTCATTGGTAAAAGTCTCGCTTGTAACATACAATACCTTCTTTTTAGCATTCTTATCTAATATGAAGTGAGCGATGGAATGCATAAGATGCGTTTTGCCAAGTCCTACGCCTCCATATAGGAATAATGGATTGTATACTTCGCCAGGAGATTCTGCAACAGCAAGGGAGGCAGCGTGGGCAAAGTTGTTATTTCCTCCTACTACAAATGTATCAAATGTATACTTGGGATTTAATCCTGCCTTTTCAGCCGCGGACTTTGTCTTTTTCTTCTGGCTGGCTTCAATAGCCATATTCTGGATCTCATCCAGTTTGTCATCGTCTTCTGAAATGAACATTACTTCAAATTCAGTCCCTGTAATCTCTGCGATACACACCTTAAGAGGAAGAAGATACTTCTTTTCAATATATTCAACACTGGCATTCATATTTACTAATATAAATACCGTATTATCAATTACATCATATACTTTTAAAGGCTGTATCCATGTTGTAAAAGATACGTTGGATAATTCATGCTCTATTCTAAGATGTTCGATAATTTCCGGCCATTTTTCCTGTACTATGTTCATTTCAGCAAACTCCTAATCTATCCAATTCGTGGTTTTTTAAATAAAGACCCACACTTATATATTTTACATCAAAATAGGAATTTAAGCAATCTTTAATCCATGTGGATAACTTTATTCACAGTTTAAAAAGGCTTGTTTTAAACAAATAAAATCAAAAATATTTTAATATCCACACATTATCCACCTAAAATTAACAGGTTATCCACAAATTGTGGATAAAATAATTTATAAAAATCCAGGTTTTGCTTGACGTAGAGCCATTTTTTTAATATAATCAAAACTGATGTCTTAGAAAAAAAAGTAGGGGTATTCCCTTATAAAATATAAGGAGGTGGATATCTATGAAAATGACATTCCAACCAAAAAAGAGACAAAGAGCTAAGGTTCATGGATTCAGATCAAGAATGAGCACGGCAGGTGGAAGAAAAGTACTTGCTAGCAGAAGAGCAAAGGGAAGAAAGAGATTATCAGCGTAGGCCGCATATATGTGGCCTTTTCTTCTCTAAAAATTAGGAGAATCAGGCAATGAAATATTCCGAATCACTGAAAAAAAACAAGGATTTCCAACTTGTATATAAGTGTGGAAAATCTTATGCGAATAAGTATCTGGTAATGTATATTAAGGAAAATAATACCAGAAAGAACCGATTGGGAATATCTGTAAGTAAAAAAGTAGGAAATAGTATAGTACGACACAGATTGACTAGATTAATCAGAGAAAGCTATAGATTGCAAGAAGACAGATTCAGATGTGGAATAGATATCGTTGTAATAGCAAGAATAGGCGCAAAGGATAGAACCTATAAAGACATTGAGAGCGCATTGCTTCATCTGGGACGTCTTCATGAAATTATAGATTTGGGGTAACGTATTATGAAAAAGATTATGTTAGGCTTAATCAGGTTTTATCAGAAGTATTTATCTGGCCTGAAGAGTTATTCTACATGTATCTATTTTCCAACCTGCTCTCAGTATGCTGTAGAAGCGATTGAAAAATATGGCGCTTTTAAGGGTGGACTAATGGCGGCTTGGAGAATATTGCGTTGTAATCCCTTTGCAAAGGGTGGATATGACCCCGTTCCTTAATGATTTACAACTACAATGGAGGAAGAGAGTATGACGTTTAGTTTACTGACTGCTGCAAACTGGCCTATTGTCGGTCAGATTTGCTGGTTATTAGGTAAAGTTATGAACTTTATCTATACCATATTAGATAGTATTCTGCCAAGTGACAGCGGGCTTGTCGGATTATCAATCATTATCTATACAATATTAGTATATACATGCATGATGCCGCTGACAATTAAGCAGCAGAGGACGGCAAAGATGTCTTCTGTGATGAATCCTGAACTTCAGGCGATTCAGAAGAAATATAAGAATAAAAAAGATCAGGCTTCCATGCTGAAGCAGCAGGAAGAGATGCAGCAGGTATATGATAAATATGGAACATCAATGACAGGCGGATGTCTTCCTTTATTGATACAGATGCCATTCCTGTTTGCCTTGTACCCGGTTATCTATGATATTCAGTCTTATGTGCCGGCAATCAAGAATGCTCCGGATGCTGTAAATAGATTTATTACCATTCCGAATCTGACGGTTTCGCCTACAGCTATGATTAAGAACAGCGGAGATTATGGTCTCCCGGCCGCGGTAATCATTGTAACGGCAATCCTGCTTCCAATTATATCAGGTCTTACGCAATATCTGAGTATCAGGCTTTCACAGTCTATCTCAGGCCAGCAGTTGGACAAGGATAATCCGATGGCTGGAACCATGAAGACAATGAATATGACTATGCCTCTGTTTTCCATCTTTATGGTATTCACGCTGCCGACAGGTATTGGTCTTTACTGGATTATAAGTGCGGTAGTACGTTGCGTACAGCAGTTGATGATTAACAAGCATCTTTCTAAGATGTCCGTGGATGACTTAATTGAGAAGAACAGGGAAAAAGCTGCTAAGAAACGTGAGAAGCGAGGCGAGAAGGCGGAGAGAATCAATGCTATGGCTCAGACAAATACAAAGAGCATAAAGGAAACCGCTAAGCGTAACGTATCAAGCGTAAGCGAGAAGGAAAAAGAAGAAAAGGTAGCAAAGGCAAAGGAAAATGCCAAGAATGCAAAAGCCGGAAGCCTTGCATCAAAAGCAAACATGGTTAAGAAATTTAATGAAAATGATTAGGGGGCGGCTATCATGGAATACATTACTGTGTCAGCAAAAACGTTGGATGATGCAATTACCGAAGCATTGATTCAATTAGGCGTAACAAGCGATCAGCTGGATTATGAAGTTATTGAAAAAGGCAGTGCAGGCTTCCTTGGTATAGGAATGAAGCAGGCAGTCATCAAAGCCCGCAGAAAAGTCGTAGAAGAGCCGGAAGCAGAGATTGTGGAAGAGGCAAAGCCAGAGCCTGCAGTTATAAAAAAGGAAGAGCCCAAGCCTGTTAAGAAAGAATTTACGAAGAAGGAAACTATAAAAAAAGAGACAGTAAAGAAAGAGCCGGCAAAGAAGACATTCATAAAGGAAGAAGCAGTCAAGGAAGCAGCGCCTTCCGTTAAGAAGGAAGCAGATCTGGCAAAGGTTGAGAGTCAGACAATCGAGGCTTGCGAAAAGTTTATCTATGATGTATTGAAGGCAATGGATATGACGGACGTGAAGGTGACATCCGTCGTTGATGAAGAAGGTGCCCTTTCGATTGATATGGAAGGAAGCAACATGGGAATTCTTATTGGCAAGCGTGGACAGACTCTTGATTCGCTTCAGTATCTTACGAACAGAGTCGCCAATAAGATGCAGGAAGGATATGTCCGTGTCAAGCTTGATACGGAAGATTACCGTAGAAGAAGAAAGGAAACCTTGGAAAATCTTGCGAAGAACATTGCAAGCAAGGTAAAGAGAACGAGAAGGACCGTTTCTTTAGAGCCGATGAATCCATATGAAAGAAGAATTATTCATTCCGCACTTCAGGGTGATCCGGCAGTATCCACACATAGTGAGGGAGAAGAGCCTTATAGAAGAGTTGTCGTAACTCTTGTACGTAAATAAAAGTAAGAAAGTAGGGGTTAGGATATGACCCCTATTTTTTTCTATATTAGAACTGGAGGAAATCATGAATAATCATTATGATACTACAATTGCTGCTATTTCTACGGCTATGAGTAATGCAGGAATAGGGATTGTAAGAATGAGCGGATGTGATGCATTTGAAATAGCGGACAAGGTATATAAGGGAAAGAAGAATAAGAAACTCTCCCAGCAGCAATCCCATACGATTCATTATGGATATATTACAGATAGAGGGAAAGAGATTGATGAAGTCCTCGTAATGATTATGAGAAGCCCTCATAGCTATACGGGGGAAGATACAATAGAGATCAATTGTCATGGCGGCGTATATATTGTAAAGAAGATTCTGGAACTTCTGATTGAAAATGGAGCAAGACCGGCAGAACCCGGAGAGTTTACCAAGCGCGCATTCTTAAATGGGCGTCTGGATCTATCCCAGGCAGAGGCAGTCGGCGATCTAATCGTATCCCAGAATGATTATGCGTTGCAAAGTTCAATAAACCAGTTAAAAGGCAGCATTAAAAATAAAATAAATGACATAAGAAAAGAAATAATTTACCATACAGCATTTATCGAGACGGCATTGGATGATCCTGAGCATATCAGCGTTGATGGGTATGGGGAGGAATTGGGTTCTGTTGTCCGAAAATTAAAAAATGAAATTGAGAAACTATTGCGTACATGTGATGATGGACGTCTTATAAAGGAAGGAATTCAGACGGTGATATTAGGAAAGCCGAATGCCGGAAAGTCTTCCTTGCTTAATGTGCTGCTGGGGCAGGATAAAGCTATAGTGACGGAAATTGCAGGAACCACAAGGGATGTGCTGGAGGAACATATTAATCTTCAAGGGATCTCTTTAAATATTATGGATACTGCAGGAATCAGGGATACAAAAGATGTGGTGGAGAGAATTGGCGTAGAAAAAGCAAAAAGTCATGCAGATAAGGCAGATTTGATTATCTACGTGATTGATGCATCAACAGAATTAGATGAAAATGATCATGAAATATTAAGTCTTATAAAAGGAAAACCTTCTATCATATTGCTAAATAAATCGGATTTAGATATGATAGTAACAAAAGAAAAAGTTCAAAAGGCATATTTTGCAAGTAATCCTGCAAAAAAAAGTGGCGAACAAATACCTATTATTGAGGTTTCTGCCAAGAATAACCAGGGAATTGAAGAATTGGAAGAAAAACTAAAGGATATGTTTTTTGAAGGAAATCTTTCATTTAATGATGAAATTTATATTACAAATATTCGTCATAAGACTGCGCTTCAGGATGCTTATCATGCGCTGGAGAGAGTAACAGAAAGTATTGATGGCGGAATGCCTGAGGATTTTTATAGCATTGACTTGATGGATGCATATGAATCTCTCGGAGGCATTACAGGCGAAACGATAGGAGAAGATTTGGTAAATGAAATATTCAGCAAATTCTGTATGGGTAAATAAAGATGGATATGATGTAGTAGTAATTGGAGCAGGACATGCGGGATGCGAGGCTGCCCTCGCGACGGCAAGGCTAGGATATCAGACAATGATATTTACCGTCAGCGTAGACAGTATAGCATTAATGCCTTGTAATCCTAATATAGGAGGCAGTTCCAAGGGACATTTGGTTCGGGAGATAGATGCGCTTGGAGGAGAGATGGGCAAAGTAATCGATCAGACCTTTATCCAATCAAAGATGCTCAATAAGTCAAAGGGACCTGCGGTTCATTCTCTCAGGGCCCAGGCAGATAAGGCATGGTATAGCAGAACGATGAGACAGGTTCTGGAGAATCAGGAGAATCTTGATATAAAGCAGGACGAGGTTGTCAAGATATTAGTAGAAGAGGGGAAAGTTACCGGAGTTCAGACTTTTTCCGGGACGATATATCCTTGCAGGGCGGTCATACTTTGTACAGGTACTTATCTTCGCTCCCGCTGTATTTATGGAAATGTGAGCAATTATACAGGGCCAAATGGGCTCCAGGCTGCTAATCACCTGACAGACTGCCTGAAGGAATTAGGGATTAAAATGTATCGGTTCAAAACTGGGACGCCTGCCAGGATAGACAAAAATTCTGTGGATTTCAGCAAAATGGAGGAACAGTTTGGGGATGAAAAGGTGATTCCATTTTCATTTACCACTGACCCGAAAGATGTGCAGATTGATCAGGTATCCTGCTGGCTGACGTATACGAATCCAAGAACTCATGAGATCATCAGAAAGAATCTGGACCGTTCTCCTTTATTTTCTGGTATGATCGAGGGAACCGGACCCAGATACTGCCCTTCTATAGAAGATAAAGTTGTAAAGTTTGCCGACAAGGACAGGCATCAGGTATTTATCGAGCCGGAAGGCCTGGAAACGAATGAAATGTATATCGGGGGAATGTCCAGCTCACTGCCGGAAGATGTTCAATATGAAATGTATCGGACAGTGCCAGGGCTTGAAAATGTTAAGATTGTCAGGAACGCATACGCGATAGAATACGATTGTATTGATGCCAGACAGCTTAGACCTTCCCTTGAATTTAAAAATATCAGCGGCCTCTATAGCGGAGGGCAGTTTAATGGAAGTTCCGGATATGAAGAAGCGGCGGCCCAGGGGCTGATCGCTGGCATAAATGCAGCCAGGAAGCTGCAGGGAAAAGAGAGCATAATATTGGACCGATCTCAGGCCTATATTGGAGTGTTGATTGATGATCTGGTAACAAAAGAAAGCCATGAGCCATACAGAATGATGACTTCGCGCGCAGAATACCGCCTTCTTCTGAGGCAGGATAATGCTGACCAGAGGCTTACAAGAATAGGCTATGAGGTAGGACTTATATCAGAGGAAAGATACCATCGCCTGATTCAAAAGGAAGAATTAATTGAAAAAGAGGTAAAGCGCCTGGCTCATGCCAATATTGGCGCTAATGCAAAGGTTCAGAATCTGCTTAAGTCGTATGGAAGTACTCCGCTGTCTTCTGGAACTACCGTTGCGGAATTAATTCGCAGGCCGGAACTTTCTTATGAGATGCTGGCAGATATAGATGAAGGCAGGCCAGTACTTCCTGAGGAATTGGAAGAAGAGGTTGTAGAGCAGATTAATATATCCATCAAATATGATGGATATATCAGCAGGCAGAAAAAGCAGGTGGAACAATTTAAAAAACTTGAAAATAAGAAGATTCCGGAAGATATTGATTATGATTTGGTAAAGAGTCTGCGATTAGAAGCCTTACAGAAATTAAAAGAGTATCGTCCCGCTTCCATAGGACAGGCATCGAGAATATCTGGCGTATCGCCTGCAGATATATCAGTACTTTTGGTTTATCTTGAGATGAGATAAAGTCTTGGCGTATTTAAGACAAATGGCGGAGATGAGAAATAGTGGAGAGTATTATGGAACATATATTAGAAGAAAAACTAGAAAAACTAGGAATACAAATCAATGATATCCAAAGGAAACAGTTTGATGATTTTTACCAACTTCTGATTGAATGGAATAAAGTGATGAATCTTACGGGGATTACGGAATATGGGGAAGTGGTGGAAAAGCATTTTGTAGATAGTCTTTCCTTGGTTGAAGTATTGAATATTGAGAATGTAAATTATGTAATAGATGTGGGTACAGGAGCAGGATTTCCAGGCATACCTTTGAAGATTGCATTTCCTCACCTTAGAATTACACTACTGGATTCTTTGAATAAGAGGATAAAGTTTCTTGATACAATTATCAAAGAACTTGGACTGAAAGATATTTATACAATTCATGGAAGAGCAGAGGACTTTGCAAGACAGGCAGAATACCGTGAAAAATATGATTTATGCGTTTCAAGGGCAGTAGCAAATCTTGCTACGCTCAGTGAATATTGTCTGCCATATATACGGGTAGGGGGTATGTTTATTTCCTATAAGTCCGGGAATATAGATAAGGAAATATCTGAATCTGAAAAAGCGGTTCAAATACTTGGCGGCGAACTGGAAGATATCTATAAATTCCAACTTCCAGGTACAGATATAGGCAGGTCTTTTGTGAAGATTAATAAGATAAAGAGTACAGGCAAGAAATTTCCAAGAAAAGCAGGTTTACCATCAAAGGAGCCATTAAAGTAAAGATTAAAACAAAGAGTGAGGTAGCAGTATAATTGATTCTGTTACTTCACTCTTTATTATTTAGAATATTTTCTCTACTTATTAACAATTTCCAAGAAGTATATTTACCTTATTTACAAAATCGCTGGATTTTTCTAATTGAGGCAGATGCTTAGTTTCTTCTACGCCTTCGATTTCAATGGAAGGTAATATATTCTTATACATATCTGCTACACTCACATTTTCAGGATTTCCATCACCAGTGACTATGAAAATACTGTTAGTTAAAGACTCCAGACAGTGAGAGATGTTTACTGTATTATAATGGCCACATTGACTGGCAAACAAATATTTGGACAGTGCGTTTCCAGAATGGGCGGTTTCATAATAAGTGTTTATTATACTTTCATCAATATCTTCAGAATTATAATAATAATTCATTCTAAACATTTCATCAATATTTTTCTTTCTTGTCAGCATATTGTATAAGAATGTTCCGAAGATTGGTAGATTAATAAATCGGGTAAGTACCTTCGTTCTTTTAGATGGTATCTTTGATAATAATTTGATGTTAGGCGGATTCACAAGAACAATCTGGTCTATTATTGTCGGGTCGTTTTGACAGGCTGCTATGGCAAATGAGCCAGACTCACCGGTTGCAATAATATCCGTCTTATCTCCAATTACATGCTTAATAAAATCAGTTAAAAGTTGTACATATAAATAATTAGTATAAGTAAGATTAGGCTTATCAGATCGTCCACAGCCTAAAAGATCCAGACAATAAACAGTATTGGTTTTTGAAAACTTATCTATAACCTTATTCCATTCATAAGCAGAACTGGAGGTGGTTAAATCGTGTATTAGCAGGAGCGGTTTTCCATCGCCCTTTTTGGTATAATATATTTTTCCAAATTTCCATTCATAGTATGAACCTGATGGGTTACTTAATAAGTTATCAAGCGTTGCTGAAAAGTATACAAATTTATTTATCATATGTATCGTTAGTGTGGATAATCCAAGTAATGCTGTACCGGCTGCAAGTTTTTTCTTCCAACTCATACTTATACCCCTCTTTCTATAATAATGTCTGTATGAAAAGATAATATTATTATACTACAGATTAAGTTTTATGTAAATGTTTCACGTGAAACACTGAAGTACTTATATAATTAATAATATTCTACTACGAAGAAAAGTATATATGATTGAATATTCCGAGTCGCGTTAATTAAAATAATAGAAAATAATTAAAGATGAACAACTTGATAAAATATATTTAAAAATATAAATTTGAATATCTACTATCAACAGAATTAAGAATGAAACAGATTTATCAAAAAACAGTTTTTATTAGGTTGTTAAGGAACATAAATGTTGTTTTGGATATACGGTAACACAATAAAACATGTAAATAAATAATTATAAAAAATAAGTAATATAAAAGTTATACAAAGTTTAAAAGTATGTACTTTAAAATAAGGAAGGTTTTATTTAACTTAAACATTAAACACCAGCGCTATTTAATTAAGAATTAAACCAAGAATGTTTCACGTGAAACATTCCGTGAGGAAAATTAACCAAATATAAAATGTTTCACGTGAAACATTTATGAATAATAGAAAAACTATGTTTCACGTGAAACATTTTGTAGATAAGTACTATAAAAAGTGTTATACTAAATCTATGCTAAAAAGAAAGGTGATTAATAAATGGGAAGAATTATAGCTATCGCCAATCAAAAGGGCGGAGTAGGTAAAACAACAACTGCAATAAATCTATCCGCTTGTCTTGCCGATAAAGGTAAAAAAGTTCTTGCCGTAGACATGGATCCCCAAGGAAATATGACCAGCGGTCTGGGACTGGATAAAGAGTCTATAGAAAAAACGGTATATGATATGATAATCGGTGAATCTGATATAGAGGAAGTGTTGCAGAAAGAAGCAATGGAGAATCTGGATGTACTTCCTACAAATATAGATTTATCAGCAGCGGAAATAGAACTTATAGACGTTGAAAATAAGGAGTTTATTGTTAGAAATTCTATTCAGAAGATACGGGATAATTATGATTTTGTTATTATTGATTGTCCGCCGTCGCTGAGCATGCTGACAATCAACGCAATGACAACGGCAGATTCTGTTTTAGTTCCTATCCAATGTGAATACTATGCATTGGAGGGGTTAAGCCAATTAATTCATACAGTAGAATTGGTAAAAGACAGATTGAATCCGGATTTGGAAATAGAAGGCGTAGTATTTACTATGTACGATGCCAGAACAAATTTATCATTACAGGTTGTGGAGAATGTAAAGGACAATCTTCAACAAAATATTTATAAAACAATCATACCAAGAAATATTCGTCTTGCTGAAGCACCGAGTTATGGTATGCCGATTAATCAATATGATCCAAAGTCAGCAGGTTCCGAGAGTTATATGAGACTTGCCGACGAAGTAATAAGTAAAGGATTGTAAACTATAGGAGGATGCAATGGCAGTAAATAAAAAAGGACTGGGAAAAGGCCTTGACAGCCTGATTCCAAACAACAGAAATGTAAAACCTGCTAATCCGGATATATCGACAGAACAGGTGAAGCAGCCAGAGTTAAAATCTGGAGAGCAAATGATGAAGATTAATATGGTTGAGCCTAACAGAGATCAGCCAAGAAAAAATTTTGAAGAAGATGCGCTGCTGGAATTAGCGGATTCTATCAAGCAATTTGGAGTATTACAGCCTTTGCTGGTGAGGAAGAATAAGGATTATTATGAAATAATTGCCGGTGAGAGAAGATGGAGAGCGGCAAAATTGGCTGGCATAAAAGAAGTGCCAGTAATTATAAAAGATTACTCTGAACAGGAAATAGTAGAGATAGCATTGATAGAAAATATTCAAAGAGAAAATCTGAATCCGATTGAAGAGGCTATGGCATACAAGAAACTTCTTGAAGAGTTCAACTTGAAACAGGATGAGGTAGCTGAGAGAGTATCGAAAAGCCGGACAGCAGTAACTAATTCTATGCGTCTCCTTAGATTAAATGATAAAGTGCAGCAGATGATCATAGACGATATGATATCTACAGGACATGCCAGAGCGTTGCTGGCTATAGATGATAAAGAGCAGCAATACATATTGGCAAATAAAATATTTGACGAGAAGTTAAGCGTCCGCGAGACAGAGAAACTTATAAAGGATATTAAGAACCCCAAAAAACCGAAAGAAAAAAAGGTAATTGAACACGTATTTATATACAATGACCTGGAAGAGAAGATGAAAGAAGTTATGGGTACAAAAGTAAGTATAGCTTCGAAGGGAAAGGGTAAAGGTAAGATAGAGATAGAATATTATTCGGATAAAGAATTAGAACGTATGTTCGATATGATAATGAGTATTAGAAGGGAAGAATAAATATATGGAAAGTAGTATACTTAAGAAATTAGCAATAGATCCGGCATTCATTTTCCTGTTCATACTGATTTTGATTGTCGTGCTGTTTGTGCTATACGTGAACGTAACGATGAAGTATAATAGATTAAAAAGTAGTTATGCCTCGTTTATGCGTGGGAAAGATGGAAAGACTTTAGAAGAGAGCATGAAGGACAAGTTCTCGGAGGTGGATGCCATCCTTAAGATTACCAAGCAGAACCGTCTTGATATCAAAGAAATCAGCAAAAAGATGGAGAGCGATTATCAGAAATTAGGAATCGTCAAATATGACGCTTTTAATGAAATGGGTGGCAAATTAAGTTTTGCGCTGGCAATGCTGGATGGCAATAATAGCGGATGGGTCATTAACGCTATGCACAGTAGAGAGGGCTGCTACACCTATGTTAAGGAAATCGTAAAGGGCGAAAGTTATGTAGAATTAGCGGAAGAAGAGGCGGAAGCACTTGATAAGGCTATATTTAAGGATGCCTACGACATTAACGCTAAAAATATTAAAGGAAAATAAGATAAAGAGATAATATATAAGAAATGAGGAGGATATATATATGTTAGACATTAAATTTGTAAGAATGAATCCTGATGTAGTAAAGGAAAATATTAAAAAGAAATTTCAGGATGAAAAGCTGCCTTTAGTTGACGAAGTACTGGAACTGGATAAGAGAAACAGGGATATTAAACAGGAAGTAGAAGCGCTTCGTGCTGACAGGAATAAGATTTCTAAGGAAATCGGCGCATGCATGGCTCAGGGAAAGAAGGATGAGGCAGAAGAATTAAAGAAGAAGGTTCAGGAGAATGCTGACAGAGTAGAATCCCTTTCCACAGAAGAAAAGGAAGTTGAAGCAAAGATTAAGAAGATCATGATGACAATTCCAAATATCATTGATCCTTCCGTACCAATTGGAAAAGACGACAGCGAAAATGTTGAAATAGAGAAGTTTGGCGAGCCGGTGGTACCAGATTTCGAGATTCCATACCATACAGAAATCATGGAAAGTTTTAATGGAATCGATCTTGAGAGTGCTGGAAGAGTTGCGGGAAATGGCTTTTACTATCTGATGGGAGATATTGCAAGGCTTCATTCTGCTGTGCTGTCTTATGCCCGCGACTTTATGATTGGCCGCGGATTTACTTACTGTATTCCGCCATTCATGATCCGCAGCAATGTAGTTACCGGTGTTATGAGTTTTGCCGAAATGGATGCCATGATGTATAAGATTGAAGGAGAAGACTTGTATTTGATCGGAACAAGCGAGCATTCCATGATTGGAAAATTCATTGATACTATGCTTACAGAAGACCAGCTTCCACAGACACTGACCAGTTATTCTCCATGCTTCCGCAAGGAGAAAGGCGCTCATGGAATCGAGGAACGTGGAGTATATAGAATTCACCAGTTTGAAAAACAGGAAATGATAGTTGTCTGCAAGCCTGAAGAAAGCAAGATGTGGTACGATAAATTATGGCAGAATACGGTAGATCTGTTCCGTTCAATGGACATTCCTGTGCGTACTCTCGAATGCTGCTCCGGAGACCTGGCAGATCTGAAAGTAAAATCTTGCGACGTAGAAGCATGGTCCCCAAGACAGAAAAAATATTTCGAGGTGGGAAGCTGCTCTAATCTCGGGGATGCCCAGGCAAGAAGACTTGGAATCCGCGTAAAAGGCGAAGATAGCAAATATTTCGCGCATACGCTGAATAATACGGTAGCTGCGCCTCCGAGAATGCTGATTGCATTCCTTGAAAATAATCTTCAGGCAGATGGATCCGTTAAGATTCCAGAAGTTTTACAGCCATATATGGGTGGAACTACAAGACTCATACCTAAAAAATAATTTTGGTAAGGAATATGATATGCATCAATACCTGAAAGCAATTGGATTTGGAAATATCAAAGGCAAAAGAGAATTAAATGCAATCCTAAGGCAGACGGAAGAGTCATTTACCCAGCATAACCTTATATCCAGGGGAGACGAAATGGACTTCTGCGAATACCAGAAAGAGTTTGGCGCGGGAATAGGCCTGGCTCTATGTGGCGACATGGATATAGATGAATGCTTTGACCGTCAATATTACTATCCATACTTTTTCGGTACAGGAATAACCTCACATGCAGATGTTTTTGTAGAGCGAAGAATGGACCGGGAAGCATATGTAGGGATATGCGAAGATATCAAGATAGGAATCAGCCTGATATTCTACCTTCAGAATACAGTGGAATATTTAAAGGAAAAACAGTTGTCCAAAAGCAGCATCAAATATACTTCCGTGACTTTGTCCGGCCTTTGTAATGGGGGAACAGTCTTGTTCCCTGTATCAAAGGATAAGGAGCAGGAAAAGAGACAGCAGGAGGAGACGCGCAACAGGATGATGCTCTTAAGTGCGGCCAAAAGCGGCGATCCCGTGGCAATTGAAAGCCTGACTCTCGATGATATTGATACATACTCAGAAGTATCAAGAAGGCTGATAAGCGAAGATGTATTCAGTATTGTGGATACATATATCATGCCCTATGGGGTGGAATGCGACTGTTATTCTATCATGGGAGAGATTCGTGAATTCCAGCAGATGGAAAATGAATATACAAAAGAGGAACTGTATATTATGAAGCTGGAGGTCAATGAACTGACTTTTGATGTATGCGTGCCTGTAAAGGACGTAGTAGGAGAGCCTGCAGTGGGGAGAAGATTTAAAGGAAATATATGGATGCAAGGAAGGATTAATTTTAAGTAATTGACAATTGATACCAGTTTGAAGTATAATAGGAGGGCACTAAGGTGCTCTCCTGAGTAAATAAACAAAATAGTACATGTTCCCTTAGTTAAATGGATATAACAAGTGCCTCCTAAGGAGGAACCAAGGTTATCACTTCCTGAAAAAACTTTTGGGTTCAAAT
>ERZ773118.721-NODE-721-length-29715-cov-79.6831_pt1 | contig 29715 bp, 30 predicted proteins | sample MGYA00580562_ERZ773118 | MGnify/ENA primary metagenome ERZ773118 (study PRJEB29015, sample SAMEA2737878) | human gut metagenome | biome: human gut; feature: human-associated habitat; material: faeces | place: China | collected 2012 ... | reverse complement strand
AATTCATTGAATCTTTCAAGGTTATTTCACTGTTCAGTTATCAAGGTTCTTTGTTGTTCAAATTGTTTATTCATTTCAAACAACTTCTACATCTTAGCAGACAACTTTGTGTTTGTCAAGACTTTTTTTATTTTTCTGATTCGCATGCCTTGCAAATCAAGGTATTTCGCGTTTCAGCTCAGTTATAATATCATCATAAACTTACGAAGTCAACACTATTTTTGATATTTTTTAAAGTAAATCAATAAGCGGTTTTTCGATAAATTGTGTGAATTTTATCTTCAATTTATTCAATTTTGTTTTTACTTGCATTATTTCCATTTATTGTAATGATATCAAGGAGCTGTTTGTGGCTTAAAAAGGTGTCAGAATTTAACCTGACACCTTAAGCACAGCCCTAGTTGAATTTATCAGGCTGTATATATCCATCCGGACTTGTAGCATATCCATTTTGGTACTTAACGGTAATATACTGTGTTTGTCCATCCGCCTTTAACTGCACAAAACAAACCCCATCCTCAAACTTATCTGTAATCTCCATTTTCTGATTTAAATAATAAACCCAAACCGTTCCATCTTCTTCATACTCAACTTCCGGCATATTGATTTCATCCAGCAGTTCATCAGCAGTCAATGGTCTTTCTGTGCCGTTCTCGTATGCGACACCTCCACCGCCCTGGCTGACGTCATTTCCATCTGCATCTTTATAGTCAAGGGTATAGTTCCCATTCTCTACGTTAAATATTGCATCTGTCTGATCTCCGTGAATCCACACCTGCACAATTCTCTGGATGCCGCCAACATCCATTGCATATGCCGCACTTCCAGATCCAGCTGCAAGTACCACTGCTGCTATTGCTGCAGCTGCTTTCGGTGTAAAACGTTTCTTTTTCATTGGAACGACCTGTTCTTTTGCTGTCATTTTCAGCACCTCCGTCAATACGTCCGGAGAAGCATGCAGCTTATCAAATGTCTTTTGAAATTTTTCTTCATCTGTCATATTTTTACTCCTCCTTCAGATAATTTTTTAATTTTGCCTTTGCGCGAAATAGTCTGGTACTGACCGTTTTTTCCGGTATTTTTAATATTGATGCGATTTCTGCCGTGGAATATCTTTCATAATAAAATAACAGAACCGGCACTCTGTATTTCTTATCAAGCTCCATCACTGCCTGAAACAGATCTAAATAACTTTCCTCTTCGAATCCAAGTGTTTCCGCGTATTCCCCGATATCCTCTATCTTACGCCATGGGGGCCGGAACAGCATTTTACATTGATTGACGGTGACTCTGATCAACCAGTTTTCAAATGGGAATCTGATTCAAATTCCTTAAGTTATAATTTCTTTCCCTTGCTCAAGGATATATGGTATCAATTCCAAAGGATATACCTTTGTACCTTTCTTTAAATCTTCTAATGGAACCCAACAGAAATCCAAATCAATTCTTTCATTATCCAGCTCATCCTATCACAATCCTTTACAAATAAAAAAGTTTTGTATAGTCAAAACAAGTCAAACCGTAGTACACATACTACCATTTGACTTGTCTATTATCTTAGGATATCTACTTTACAACGATTATTTCCATTCTATGATCGTTTCTATATCTTTTATTTCTTCCTCTCTGCTATAGATATAGTTCTCCGGAACAGTGGCAAGCAATTCTATTCTGTCCATTTTTATTTAGAAAATTTCATTTTTATTAGTACACCAGATTTCAATGTTTTTGACACAAAGATGGAAGCAATCCCCTAGGATGGATGAACTCTGTCCAGTATAGACTCCATTTTTTAGTTGCATAAAAAACGAGACGGCCGAAGCCGTTTCAATAAAAGTCTAGCTTTTGGGGATTTCCTCATGATAAGGATTTGTGGATTTATGTTAATTATTCAAACTCTTCCCAAGGGAAGTATCATCAAATCAAAAATGCTGATTTTATGCGGCATTCCACCGCATCTATTTCATCAAATGTTACTCTTTTCATATCATTTTTAAAAACTTTAGTAGCAAATTAGTTGCAATTATTCCCTGTTGCTTCTATGAAATCCATGGCAGATATAATCTACTTTTACTACTAAAAACGAATAATCAAATGTGGCTTGCGGGTGCTTAACTGTGCCTGCTGCCACACCCACTATGAAAGGAGCTTTTCTATGAGCAATCAACATAAACATCCAACTATAAGTTTTAGAATCAGCGATGCTGAACGCAAACAAATCGAAGCCCGCATCCTTGCCAGTGGCATGATGAAAAAAGATTACTTTGTCCGTTCCTGCATCTATAACCGCATCTGCGTTGTCGGCAAGAAAGAAACTATATATCCGCTTGTGCAGACTGTTAATGCTCTGTATCTGCAATTACTTGAAATGCAGAAAGCATTTACCACACCAAACTGCACTCCCGATACTCTTCCTACGTCAGAAGCCATTAAGGACTTACATATCGAATACACTAATATGCTTACAGCTATTATCGACCTGCTGGATGGTGCAAAATATCTGTGGGAAGGAGACTGTCATGAACAATAATCTTAATTTTCTATTCGGTATGTACGAACCCGCCACAGACTCCATTATCGCCAACATCGATGAGAACACAATTCTTGTTATCCGTTGCAAGGAATGTAATTCCTCTGTTATCTTTGATGACCCGAATGATGTTGTATATCTATACCGTTTGGCAATGGAAACACCTCTGCTTTATGCCAAATTCGCATTGAAAGAAAACGGATTGCAGAATTATGTGGATGCTATGAATTGGTTCAATTATTAGTTCCGATCTGCTTATATTAAGATAAACTTCTTTAACTTAGCCCAAATGATTATTGAAGTTTATCTTATTCCATTTTCTGCTAATATTCTGCCAATTTCATATAACGCACCAATTTCAAATCTCGCTACCTTATATAATTTTTCATCATTCATTTTATTTCTGAAATAAATACCATCAAAATACATATAATCATATGTTGGTACAAGATCATATGTCTGATTTGCTTGTATCGTTCCTTCTCCCTTTAAAATGCCCGACAAAGTGGAATGATTTCCATTATAAACAATTGTTAAACCTATAGGATAAATATATGTGGCCATATGATTTATTTTGTCATATTCAAATAAATTACCTACATTTTGCCCTATATTTAATAATGCATTAACAAATCGTTCTTTATTCCACGCACATACCAATATTGCATCTTTTGATAAATCTATATTAATATTGCTCTCTCCTAATTCAAAACTCTTACTATTGTTAAGTTTTTCGCTATTAATTAAATACTCTCCTATATCTTTGTATATACTTTGAACATCTGTAACTTCTTCATCCTCATACAATTCACGTACTATATCATATAAATGATAATTTGACATTGCTCTTATAAGTGAATAAACAGGATTTTTTCTCACATCCTTAATATCATTTTTTTTTGATGAGATTATGTGTTGTCTTCAACACGCTATTTAGTCTCTCTTTTTTCTTTTTATCCTCATTACAAAATAAGAACATCATTTTCCTCCTAAAGTTTCTTCTCCACCTTCTCCAATTCATCCAACAATGCTGGTTTTCTTGGATATCTCTGCATCAATTCCTCAATTAGAGATTTAGCAGTATCATTCCCCTTCCATTTTATAAGCTGTGCAATATTCTTCGTTATCTTTTTATATTCTCGTCTATCCTTTGCCTGAGCACAACTCTCACTTATTTCCTTATAACATAACTCATATACCTGCTCTGGATATTCCTTCACCAAATATTTTCCATAATAAAACAAATCATACGGATTCTCCATTACATCATCAAGCAATCTCTTCTTTTCATTTTCAGAAATAAGAATACTACGATAGCAAACAGTTCGCTTGCTATCCTTCAATTCATCCAGTAAGCTTCCGTAATTTTCATTCCACACCCCGCACTTATTATAAATCTGTTTCAAAACACCCCAGAACTTCTCATTTCCCATCAATAGCAGCTTTTTTGCCTGTGCGATTTGCTTTTCCGTGATGTTTGCTGTCTTGTATATGTCATATAGCACGTTATTCCAATCTTCCGGATCGCTACTGTGATAATGCCATGTCTCTTCTGCGTTTGCTTTCTCTAAACAAAGTTTCTCTGCTTCATCATAATTCTTATCTTCCATAGCATCCTTGATAGCAATAATACGGAGTTCATTTATTGCAATATTCTGATATAGTTCCTTCTGTGTATTCTTTTTGCCATATAAATGTCTATGTAAAAGGTATCTTACAATCAAATCTTCTTTTTTCGTATATTCCGGGTAATAATCCTCCCGTGAAATTTCCAAAAGGGTATCCAAAACCTTTTCAAGCTTCTTTGCACTCTTTTCGTCGCATAGGCAAATCCCACATTTCAGCAAGTCATAACGCCAGTCAGTCCAACCATCAAATACACTCTTTCTGGCCTCTTTTATAATCAATGCAAATGCTTGATCCCGCATTTGTTTGTCCTGTTTTTCGATTTCTTTTGCGCATTTTTCTATTAATTCGTATGTACACATGATAACATCTGTAAGCATTCCCGAACTACTATCTGCATGAGATGCTAACTTAACGCCAGATACCAGTATATATGTAGCCGCCTCAAGTGCAACCATATAACCACGCATTTCTAAAGTCTCAGCACACATATCAAGACAGTCATGCATATCCATACAAATATTATCACAGCTGCTCCAACCAATGTATCCCCGATGGGTGTTACATTTAATTGATGCAGTAATTGTGTTTTTCACTATCGATATAATATCTTCTGTGGGTATCATAGTAGCCCCTTTCTTTTATTCAACAATATCAATCTTATATCTTTCACACCATTGCGTTGCGATTTTTTCATATACTTCATCACGATATTGGTACCAATGTTTCTCCTCTGCTGTATACAGAACTTGCTCTTAAAACTGATGGTCTGCAAGAATATGTTGATGCTATGAATGAATTTAATTAAACTTACATACTCCCTCTGAGTCTTAAGTTTCTCTCCGAGTTTCTTTTGAGTTTTCATCGAGTTTTTTCTGAAAACAACTCGATAAAAACTCAATTAAATTCTCAATTGCTCTCGATCAAGAAATATATATTTTATATCAAGCTATAGCCTCACAAAATGTTGCATTATCTCTTTCAAATCATCGCTAAAATCTTCTAAATCTTCCATAGTAATGGCTCCTTCATTCAGGAGCGAAAGCATAATATAAAATTGATTTGACCTGCTCATCTCACATTGCACTCCACAATCTTTCTTATCCTCTTTTATTCTTTTCTCCAATGTCCAAAATTTTTCAGATGACTTTCCATCTCCACATAGTATTTCAATATATTCTTTGTTGAGCTTATCCATATAAGCTTCTTGCCATCCAGCTATTTTACTTCTGAATATTTTCCAGTCCTTTTCTGAGAATTTGTTCATGCTTATTATCTCCTACATTACATCCACTTCTACACTTTAATATACCTTCTTCTTTTTGTAGTTCCAATACAAACCAATAACTCCTTATTCACTAATTCGTTTAATAATTGTCTTGTTCTTGGACCTTTTAAACCTATCTTTTCTGCCACCTGTTCCGTACTATATTCAATACCAGCCTCCATAATGGCTAAAATCTGCTGACGTCTTTCTGATAACGCCATTCCTTCCCTGTTTTTTAAATCTGCTGAATTTTCTGCTGATTTTGCTGATTTTTCTGCTGAATTATCATCAGATTCCTTTTCCATCTTCATCACAAGTGTCACCTGATCAAGATTTGTATCTTCTATTAATTCTGGTTTTATCCATCCTTCTGACTTCCACACATCAAGAATTGTTGGGAATCCTGAGCCAGCATTATCGCCAAATCCAACCAATCTAAGCATAGTCTGCATATGAGGATTTCTTGACTTTGAATTACCTCCACGATAAATTTCCTCTAGCGGAAGTTTCAAAATTCCCGGATTTGTAAATTCAAATGAACCAAACCTCTTAATCGCAGAATCTAGTTTGATTTTGGTTATTTTAATGTAGTTATCTATACCATTTAGTATTGATAACTCATGCTTTTTCCACACGTTATTTTTTGTTTCACATATTTTTAGTACCAATCCAGTACCATTGCATTTTTTCATTATTGTGTGTAGTTCCGGTGGCTTGCAGGTCGATTAAGTCAGCAACCACCAGTTCAACTGGTGGTTTGGTATTAGCCCTCAAAAGGGCATTTTTACTGCTCGCCCAAAAGGGCGGTATCGCAAGCACTTTTACCGGTCCGCTATAAAGCGGTACTTCTTGAATCTTCTTTCCTTGATTCCTCTGCCTGCTCTTTTATATACTTTTGTACTGCTTCATCTGTGATATTACCAATTGTTTCTACATAATACCCTCTTGCCCAAAATGCTTTATCCCATTTACTTTGCAATTCTGGATGTCTATCATAAAGCATTAATGTACTTTTCCCTTTTAAGTATCCCATAAAATTTGCAATGCTAATTTTAGGTGGAATAGCTACACTTAAATGTATATGATCCACGCAAACTGCTCCTGCTATAATATCCACATCTTTGTATTTACATAACGTGCTTATTATTTCTCTCACATCATTTCTCACTCTTCCATACAAAATTTTCTTTCTGTATTTCGGAATAAATACAATGTGATATTGGCATTTCCATTTTGTGTGTGATAAACTTTTATTGTCCATATGGACCACCTCCTGTGATTAAGTTTGGCTTGCGACACCATTCTTAATATATCACAGGAGGTTTTTTATTGATATCCTCACCGCTTCCAGCTATTCCATTCTCCCCAGCATAGCTGGGGGATTAGACTTTTCATTCAAACTCGCAAATTTGAAATTAATTCTATACAGTTTTGTATAGGCGGTTTGGTTCTATTTGGTTTTATTTTTGTCCAACTATCGCAGCCCTATGGACTGTACCGAATGGTGTTATCATATTGTTATCCATTATTTGTTATCAAAATTTCGCACTCATTTAACAAGCTTTCTTAATTATTTAATCATCAACATATGATTGTGTCAAAGCGCCTTTTGCTAATGAATGTTGCAAACAACTTGAAATTCCTCTTAACTTATTTCCCAAAATAAGAACACTATATTGCGCTCTTGAACAGGATAAATACAGTTTATTTAATGCACTATATTTTAGGAAACTAGACGATATATCACACAGTCCATTTTGTGGCACTCTTCCCTCATCAACTGCAACTAAAATTACACACTTAAACTCAAGTCCATTAATATACTCGGGCAAAGTACAAATAACTTTGGATGGATCAGTTCCAAACTGACTATTCTTTCTCCCATTAATATAATTTACCGAATATTTTCCTATGAATTGCGTATAATTTTTAAGTAACATTTCTTCGTCAAAGAAAACAAGCGCAATCTCACATGGTTGACATTTATATTTATTAACATATTTTTTAATGTGTTTTTCCAATGACTCTTTCATTTCTGTATCATTTTTATACATTAATAACTGTGGAATTTCACACATTTCTTCTTCGCGTGCTGTGAAACTGCTTTCGCAGTATTTATATGGATTAATGAAACCATCAAATAAAAGTGCCCCCGAAGCTGTTATAGAAGCACACAACTCAGCAATTTGCTGTGAGCTTCTGAAAACAGTAGAAAATTCTTGCCGTAATGTTTGTCCCTCAGCCAAGGTATTTTCTATATAGTTTTCTTTAATATTTCCTCGTTCACCAACGACTTGTCCATAATCTAGCGCAAAACATATCGGTATTTTTTTCTGTTCTCCATCTTTTGTCAAAAAATGAAATACTTGTTGCTCGTTTAGATTAAATAAATGCATTTCATCAACTAACAGATAATCAATTCCTTCTTTAACACGTGCCCTTCTCCATAAAGGTGCATTTAATCTTGCTAACGCTTCCAGAATAATATCATCTGTATCATATACCGATTGAGTCTCTAATGATTGCTGATATTCCTTAAATATACTGTAAACATACTCCTTATCAGCATCATTAACAAGTGGTATTCCATTTTTTTGAGAATCTAATTTTTTATAGCGCTCAAGATCACCTTCAGCCATTCCTTTTATTCTTATACTAAATTCATGCTGTAACATTAAGATAATTTTGTTTTCCTCTTCATTTTCATAAAATGCCACAGCATCTTCTGACATAATATATTTATATGTATTACAAACCGCTCCACACATTTTGCTGTATGCATCTTGTATAAGTAACAACTGGTACTGTTTAGCTTCTGATGCATCTAAATCAATTATTTGTGTATCTTGAATACCTACATATGCCGCACAATATCCCTGCAATGTTGTCACATTTATCCTTTGTAGATTATCTAAATTCAACCAGTCGGGTTTCGCCAAATGAGCAATCATTTGAGTTACAATGCTTTCCGTTGACTTACTGTGTGTAAAAAAAGTAATGAATAATTCCTTGTCATTCTTTTCAGCATCGCTCAATAACTTAATTGCTCTTAAAACCAATGCTGCTGTCTTACCAGTTCCAGCAGGTCCTTCAATTCTTATAGGCGAATTCATATCTTGGCAATTAACAATGCTTGACTGCGTCGTAGTAAGATTTTTAACTTGTTTTTCATAATTCATATATTTAAATTCAGAACTTGATATCATATTATTAGATAAATATACATGAATTGAGCTATCTGAATCATCTGCTTTACTTTCATATTTACTTTTTTGCTCAATTATCTCTCGCCTTAGTTCCTGTATATGCTCTAGATAGCTTTCTCCACCCTTTCTATAAATACTCAAATCTGGATTTTCATCTTCACTTGATGAAGCTCCTTCCTCTCCGTATTTATATGCTAATAAGCAATTATTTATTCCTCTTATATTTAGTCTCCTATCGGATGGATTCCTTTCTAATACAATTCTATAAGCAGATCCAATTGAAAAAGGAAACGGAAAAATCACAGTCTTATTTTTAAAGATTTTTTCACAATTTGTAAAAGCTTGTCTATTCCAAAAACGTACCGCAAATCTAAATGTTTTCTGCAATACAATTAATAGCTCCGAGTCATCTGTTTTTTCCATCATTTTGCATTTTTCCAAATCAAAAAGTAGAAAAGTTTTCGTCGCCTCTTTTCCACAGAATATAATTCCTTCTTTTTCACATCTATGTGAAATATCTTTTAATAAAAAGTCATCCGATTTTTCCCGTAAAAAATTTACAAATTTTTCACTTGCAGGGAACTCCATACTCTGTAGTGCAGGATTATTAATCATTAATTCAACCGCACTTTTTTCAAACAGTATATATTTCATTTAATATCTCCTAAAATTTCCGTACAAAAGTCTTCAATCTCATACTCTAACGCATTGTCTACACCTATCCGCATAAATGAATTGGCAAACATTTGCAACACATATTCAATCCATGGCGATACTATTACATTCTCAGCAATTACAAAATCACTATCTGAATCAAAAAAGAAATAATTATTTATATATTCCCTCTTTTCCTTGCTTTTTTCTACTTTATAATCATATTCATATGCTAATATTGGATCTTTAACTTTTATATCAAATTGAATCACATCTTGTAAATCCACAACTAAACCTTTAACGCTTGATTTTCCATCACTATAGGCTTTTTCTGGAACAAAAGCAAATTTAGGAAAAGAACTATTATAGAGTGCTTTTAATTTATTTTCTACTATCTTTTTATTTTTGAGCAAAAAGGTTCTTTTTTCTTCATTTTTAATTTTGGTTTCTAATAACCCCGAAATAGATTCCCACTCTTCGATTGTTTTTTGTATATTTTTTTGTTCCTTTGAAGAAGCACTTTTCAAAAGTACTTCCCTAAAATTTACCTTATCCATTCCACATAATGTGGCAAAATCCATACATTTTTGTTCACAATACTTTTTTATATTTCCCAAGACATTATTATTTCGTTCATTTACAACACTTTCAAATAACACCTCATAAATCCATTCCTCTATATTCATAGCTGATAAACAATGGAATTGATTTATTTTTTCTTGTGCCAAGTCACACCTCGCAGATATTACTATTCCCTGACATTTAATTTCTGGATATTTCGTTGAACGTATATATTCAATTATCGTTCCCTGAGTAAACTTATCACTCATTAGTTAACCTCTTTTTCGTTAGTAATAAAAATCAATCAAAAATCCTGGTAATATCCCTATATCGATTTACCACCCGGTAAATCTCTACATACTCTTCTCCCACTTTATAAATGATCACATAATTCCCCCAAACCGCATACTTGTAATCTGTTCGGAAACTAACTCTTTTGGAGAGATCTGCACCTATCCCCGGAAACATTTGAATATTTTCAAATTTACCGTAAATTTCTTTAATCGTCTTTGCAGCATATTCTGCATTATCCTCAGCAATATAATCACGAATTTCTTTTAAATCCGCTGCAACCAATGGGTTAATTCGTAATTTCAGCATAGTTTATTCCCCCACAAGTGCTTTTAATTCGTCCAAGCTAAGCCAGCCTTCGCCGTTTTTGACTGCCTCCTCTGCCTCCTGTAGCTTCATTAATAGTTTTTTCTCCGCACGATCACGCTCATAATCTTCTATATCAAGCACTACAAAACGCCCTCTTCCATTTTTTGTCAAAAACACCGGCTCTCCAGTCCGGCAATTTTTTAAAACTTCATTATAATTTCTCAAATCAGATACTGGTAAAATATTCGCCATATAGACCGGTCTCCTTCCTTGATGCACTGTTTTTTTCTATAATTATTATATGCGAAAAAGTTGTAAAATTCAACTTAAAATTTTACAGCTTTCTTGTTTTTCAAATAGTAACCATCAATTCTTCAATAATATCCCGACAAGGAATTCACCAATTATTATCAATCAAAACATCAACGATTCATTCTTGATTATATTTATCTAGGGAAACGCTGATTAATTAGCTTTGTTTTCAGCATTATCCCAGTTTGTCAAGTTTTTATAAAAACCAAGAGGATTTTTTCCTCATATACCTGTTATATCCTCTTGCTATTTATCCTTTTTTGAGGATATTTCCCCAAAATGGACACAGTTATACTGTGCACCCAACAAAGTCTTTTGTTCTGCCAGCTCTGCTACACATTAACAGATTTGCACTGGCAAACAACATATGGAATCGATGCATGTTTTTTGCGATTCCACGATATACAACTTTTGAGTATCCCATCTGTTTCTTTACAATGAGAAATGGATGCTCGACTTTACAGCGAACTGCGGACTTTTCATGTTCCATTTTTTTGTCCCAGTTAAGACCTTTAAAATCATCTGCCATTTTGAGGCTGGAAGGACGCTTATTTATTCGGAATTCAATCCTTGATTTCTTCTCGTCATCCTTAATTGCGGGTTGATTAACAGCTCCAAGATAACCGGAGTCACCATATACAACCCCATCATCTTCTCTGATAAGATTTGCAGTTTCTGAAACATCATGCATATTTGCAGATGTACCGGTTATTGTATGAACATACCCACTGCCTGCATCAACACCGGCATGTACCTTCATTCCGAAGTACCATTCATTGCCCTTCTTTGTCTGATGCATTTCAGGATCACGCTTGCCATTCTGGTTTTTAGTGGATTTAGGTGCTGCTATAAGGCTGGCGTCAACAATAGTGCCACCATGCATCATAAGGCCTGCTTTGTCGAGACGATTGTTGACATCAGCAAAAATCTTCTCACCAAGTTTATTTGCTTCAAGCATATGTCTGAACTTAAGCAATGTAGTTGCATCCGGTACTTGTTGTTCATTGAAATCTATATGCATAAATGAACGCATGGCGTAACTGTCGTAGATAGAATCCTCGATTCCTTCATCGGACAGATTAAACCAAATCTGCATGAGATACATGCGAAGCATGGTTTCAATACCAATAGGTTTGCGACCGCGCTTGTTAGCGAAATAATATGGGCGAATCATTTCTACCCAATATGACCATGGGATGATTTCTTCCATGGCATCAAGAAATTCCTCACGCTTGGTTTTCTTCTTGCGGTTGGAGTATTCCATGTCGGAAAATGTTAGTTGATTCATAGGTATACGACCTTTCAGTTGATACCTATATTATATCAAAAATCACAAGGAGATGCATGAATTAATCAGCGTTTCCCTAGATATTCCTGCCGGGCTTTTTCCCGTTCCTTCTCCGTCGGGGCAGTTTTGGATCTCGTATATAATTCCCGTTCCACCATAGCATTCATTTTCTGCTCCAATCCGTTTTTCACCTCTTCCGTGCAGCTATCATCGTCAAGCAGATGTACCGAAGCAGTTTCATAAATAATTCCTGCCTACTGGCAACAGCACATCATTTGTGCCGGAAGAATCAAACAATAGAAAGGACTTAAAATATGTTTAAGAAGAAAGAAAAAACAGAGAAAGCACCTACGAATAAGAAAGTGCGTATCATGAAAGTCGGGACACATAAAAAATCTGTCCTGTTGTTGTGGGCGGTGCTTCTGGCAAGCACCAGTTTTGGTGTGTATAAGAATTTTACCGCCATTGACACCCACACGATACATGAAAAAGAAATCATTCAACTAAGATTGAACGATACCAACGGTATTGAGAATTTCGTCAAGAACTTTGCGAAAGCCTACTACTCATGGGATACCAGCAAGGAAGCCATTGAAGCAAGGACAACGGAAATCAGTAAATACCTTACCAAAGAATTACAGGACTTGAACGCCGATACCATCAGAACAGATATACCAACCAGTGCGACCGTTACAAATGTGCTGGTCTGGAATGTAGAACAGTCTGGAACGGACGATTTTACCGTTGCCTACGAAGTAGATCAGCAGGTAAAAGAGGGAGAACAGACACAGGCAGTCACAGAAAACTATACCGTGACCGTTCATGTAGATAAGGACGGTGCAATGGTCATTACCCAGAATCCTACCCTTGCTCCGTCGGTACAGAAATCAAAGTATGAACCGAAAGTACAGGAAGCCGATGTCAGTGTCAGTTCCGACACAGTTAAGGATGCTACCGCTTTCTTGGAAACATTCTTTAAGCTCTATCCGACAGCTACGGAAAAGGAACTTGCCTACTATGTCAAAGACGGTGTGATTGCTCCTGTATCCGGCGACTATGTATTTTCGGAACTGGTAAACCCTGTCTTTACCAAAGACGGCGACAACCTCAAAGTCAGCGTGTACGTAAAGTATCTGGATAACAAGTCGAAAATGACGCAAATCTCACAGTATGAGCTTGTGCTTCATAAGGACGATAACTGGAAGATTGTAGAATAAATGTTACAGCAGAATAGTATGGTAATTGTTTATCCAATCTATACTATTCTGCTTACAATTAGATTGACAAAATAAGAATCCCTCTCATATAATTGGTTGCAATGGTATTGAGGAAATACAACCTTAAATGTATAATGGGAAAGTAGCATTGCAGGAATGAGGTAGGCTAATGAATAAAATATTGATTATTGAAGATGATTTAGAAATAAATGCGTTATTGGCTGATTTTCTAAAAGAAAAAGGATATGCTGTGCATTGCCAATATGATGGACTTCATGTTCTGGATTTTTTGAATAAAGAAAAAATTGATTTGATTATACTTGATATTATGCTTCCTTATCGGAGTGGTGATATTATTTTATCTGATGTACGCAAGAAATTTACGATACCTGTTATTATTATTTCAGCGAAAGAAACTACACAAAATAAAATCGACTTGCTTCGTCTGGGAGCAGACGATTATATCACAAAACCTTTTGATATGGAAGAAGTGCTTGCCAGAATTGAAAGTAATCTGCGAAGAGTACAATTTCAAAATAGCCAGACAGAATGTTTGCAACATAACAATCTGACTTTAGACCTAGAGAAAAATACAGCATTTTTGAATGGAATAGAATTATCCTTAACCGCTAAAGAATTTGGCATTTTAGAATTGTTGATGAAATATCCAGATAAAGTATTTTCAAAATCGAATCTTTTTCAAAGTGTTTGGGATACAGAATATATTGCTGAAGATAATACACTTAATGTTCATATCAGTAATTTACGCAATAAATTAAAAGCGATATGCTCTGATACAGAATTTATTGATACTGTTTGGGGCATTGGCTACCGCCTACATAAAGCTAAGGATTAAACGTTCCTTAGCTTTATTATTTTTTTAACTTTTCTCATTACGATTTAAGAAATTCTTTAAAATTGCCCGTTATACTGGTTTAAGTAAAGGAGGTTTGGGATATGAGTTCAATTATTTTAGAAGCAAAGTCTTTAACCAAAGAATATAAACAAACATTAGCATTAGACCACGTAAATTTACAAATAAAAAAAGGAAAAATTTATGGATTTATTGGTCAAAACGGAGCAGGTAAGACTACTTTTTTAAGATTAGTCACAGGGCTTGCGTTTCCAACAAGTGGTACACTTTCTTTATGGGGAAATTCTGGAACAGAAGAATTGCAGAAACAGCGTAAACGAATTGGAAGTATGATTGAAACGCCTGCTCTATTCCCGTCAATGACTGCCTATCAAAATATGGAAGTACAGCGTATTCAACGAGGCATACCAGATAAATCAGTTATTAAAAGGACATTAGATATGGTTGGATTGCAAGATACAGGTAAAAAGAGTGTCCGCAATTTTTCATTAGGTATGCGTCAACGATTGGGGATAGCGATTGCACTTTTAAATACACCAGAACTATTGATTTTAGACGAGCCTATCAATGGTCTTGACCCCGCTGGAATTGTAGAAATCAGAAATTTATTAAAAATTTTGAATAAAGAATATGGTATGACCATTTTGGTTTCAAGCCATATCTTAGAAGAATTGTATCAAACAGCATCAGAATTTATTCTGATTGACCATGGAAAAATTATAGAAGAGATTTCTGATTATGAATTAAATGAACGGTGTAAACGACATATAGCAATTAAAACAACAGATGTTCAGAAAACGGTTCTGGTTTTGGAAGAGAATCTTCATACAGATAACTTTAAACTAATGCCAGATGGCATAATTCGTTTGTATGATTATTTGAATGATTTAGAGACAGTTGCGTCTGCTTTGGCAGAATCGCACATTCTTGTAACAGGACTTTCTGTATCTGGCGATACTTTGGAGGACTATTTTTTGAGCAAAATAGGAGGAACAAAAGATGTCAAATCTCCTAAAAACTGAGTTATATAAGTTGTTTCACAGTTGGTATTTTGGGGGAATTGGAATATTCAATCTCCTTTTAAGTAGCATATTGCTGTTAGATAGTAAAGAACGCTCTTCAAACTTAATTATGGCATCATTATACAATATTCCGTTACTCTATTTTTTGAGTATAGTGTTTATAGCATTGTTCATTGGAAGTGATTTCAGTGGAAGAACTTTAAATACTTATATTACTGCCGGACATAAAAGAAGTTCTATATTTAGAGTAAAGTTAATTGTATCTCAAATAGGTTGTATTATCATTCTGGTATTTCCATTATTTGTACATGGAATTATTAGTCAATTTTATATTGGAGAAAAACTTTTTTGGAATGATAGCACATATACTATGGTTTTACTAACTCTGTTTGCCATGATAACACTGTGTGCATTACCGATGTTTTTTGCTTTTATTTTTCGTGATATGGGGAAAACACTGACAGTTTCAATGGTTTTATTTTTTGTTATGATTTTTTTGCTGAACAGTGAATCTGCACAAATAATCAGCAGAATAATACCAATGGGACAACTTAGGTTAATTTCATTGCAAAAGGTCTATTCGACAAACTTTTGCTTGTTTATAGATTTTTTATGGAATTTTATTTTATATTTCATTGCAGGTAGTGTTTTTTTACATACAGACTTGAAATAACCGGAGGTGTTTTTTATGGATAAATTATTAAAACTGGAAAAATATCAGTTGTTACATAATTCTATTTACTGGTGTGGTATGATTGGAATATTTATTTTAGGATTTTTTACAGCAGATACTTATGTTACAGAGGTCATGGGACCGACAGAAGAAATTGCTTCTTCTCTTGCTGATATTTTTAATGGAATGGTGTATGATTCTACGTTTCTTCTTATCATCATGTCGGCTATACTTGCATTGATTTTAGGACAGGAATTTTCTAAGAGAACAATAAACTTAGAGGTCAGTGCTGGACATTCCAGAAAACAAATTTTTACAAGTAAAATAATATCGTATTTAATTGCTTTTAATCTTATGGCTCTTGTCTATCCAGTTTCAGGGTGCATAAGGGAATTTGGACGCTTTGGTGTTGCAGACGTGGGAATGTTTTTTTACAATATTATAAAAGCAATCATTTATTCTTGTCTGCTTAATAGTGCGATATTTCTAATTGCAATACTTATTTGTTGCTATTTACAGGATGCTGTAAAAGCAACCTCGGTTACAGCAATTATTATTTTTGGTCTTAGCTTATATCTTGGCTATGGAATGATGTTGAGATTACCAGTCGGTTTTTTACCTACTTATCAAATCAGAATCGTTGTCAGCATGAAAACCTTTTTTCAACCGATAGCTATTTTAGTAGGATGTATATGGTCTGGTATATTGGTATTGCTTTCGTGGATAAAATTTTGTAAATGTGATTTTAAATAGGTGGAGAAAATGTCTAACATAGAATGGATTTTAATTATCATAACAATATTTTTAGTAATACTGCTATTTCGATATATTCAATTAAAAAAACAAATCCGTAATCTTGCAGATCAAGTTAATGAATTGAATTCTGGAAATTCACAGCAGATGTTAGACATTTCGTTGATTGATAAAGATTTAGAAAGACTGGCTGGTATATTGAATCAATATAATATCAGACAACGACAGGCTGTTGCAGGCGTATTACGCAATGAAGAGTATTTAAAAGAATCTGTTGCTAATATATCACATGATTTGCGTACACCTCTTACAGTCATTCTTGGTCATTTACAATTATTGCAAAAAGACAATTGGGAATTCAGTCAAGCACAGCGTGTAAAAGTGATTTTTAGCAAAGCCGAAAAAATGAAAGAATTGGTAGAAACATTCTATGACCTTTCTATTTTGGAGGAACAGCAGACAGTTCCAGAAAAAGAAAAGTTTAATATATCTAATATGTTAATAAATTTAATTACGGAAAATGCCGTTGCATTAGAAAAGGAGAATATTTTACCCGAAATAAATCTCCCAGATTATTCAATATACGTATATTCTGATAAAAATATGGTAGAACGAATTTTACAAAATCTGTTGACAAATGCAATTAAGTATTCTGTTGGAACGATAAAAATAACACTTATGGAGAAAGAAAATAATAATATTATATTTACCATTGAAAATCCAATGAGTGACAGTTCAGAAATTGATTGCAATCGACTTTTTGACCGTTTTTATACAGGCGATAAATCAAGACATAATGGAAGTACAGGATTGGGACTTGCGGTAGTAAAAACACTTGTTGCCATTCTTGGCGGAAATATTGTTGCAAAAGTACATGCCAATAGCCTTGTTATTACTCTTGAATTATAAAGTATTGAAGATATATTCGTATGATAATTCATTGAAGAGTGGACATCAAAATGTAAAGTCAATAGTTTGTAAAGTTCAGTTACAAACTATTGGCTTTTTTCATTACTGTGTAACAAGTAAATTTACGATAAAGAAATAAGGATAGTCGACGCTTATTTGTTGCCTGCGGAGCAGATCAGCAAATAAGCGTTGAAGAATTTGTATAGAAAAACAGAGAAAATAAGAAGCAAATCACTTCTTATTCTCTCTGCTGTTCAAGATACCGTCAATCGTACCTTGAATGATTTTTAATTCGTTATCACTCAATAAATCAAGTGACGAATCTATCTGACGGCGGGCTGTATTTTTTTCAACATTCTTCGCTGGATAGAAATACTCGTCAACAGATATATTGAACATGGTAACTAAATCATGGAATAACTGAAAGCTAGGGTGTTTCCCAATATTTTCAATATCTGCGATATGTCGTTCTCCGTAAAAGACTTTATCGCCTAAATCATTTCTGGAAAGCCCTGCTTTCTCTCTGGCTTCTCTGATTGCCAGTCCTAAAGGACGAAAATCAAAGCTGTGCGTATCTTTCTTTTTTCTCATTTTTAATCACCTAGCATGAGTTTATACTTCATGTTATGTGATTAGAATGTGTTAAAAAATCATATTATATGCACTACAAATTCGATAAAAATATTACCTCGTTCGGTAAATAAAAAAAACCGTTTCGTGGGTAATCTCTTTTATAATGTCCAAAAATATAGGGACGGTTTTGGTATAACCAGAGCTGTCCTTTTCTATTTTCACAGGATTTCTCTGGTCAAGGAGCAATTTGTGATTCTAAGTAAAACAGGCAGTCTATACCGACAACCGAATTTATTCCATCTTTTTCTTAGTACATCATCAGTCCTTGAACATGAATTAAAAACTCATATATCAGATGTTTTAAAAACAGTCTATTTGTTATTGGTGCAAATAGGCTGTTTTCATATTTACAAAAAATTTTTTCAATCCTGCAACAAATCACACCCTGCCGTACAGATATGGTACGGAAAGAGGGATACATACTTTTCACTTCATATCGAAAGGGGGTGTGATTTTGAAACCATCAGACTTCCAAAAGACAATACAGTGTCAGTTTGACTGTAAGCTCAAAAAGGTTGTGAAAGGCATTGTCCGTAACTACCGCAAGGAATTAGCCAGACGACAGGCAAAGGAAGTGTCTTTTTGTGAGCTTCCAGAGATTGTTGTTGAGAAATTGATTGTCTGGGACGATTACGAAAGTGAATATACAACATTCGATGTGTGTGGAACGGAAATCCGTGTACTCGATGAAGAACTTGCAGAAGCACTGAAACATTTGCCAGAGCAGAGCCGGAACATTGTATTGATGTTTTTCTTCTTGGATATGAGTGATTCGGAGATAGGCGAAAAGCTGAACATCAACCGAAGCACATCATACAGGCACAGAAGAAATTCACTTGAAGAAATCAGAAAGCAGTTAAAGGAGAAGAAAACAAATGAAGAATAAGCAACACACACTTCCATCATTTTTTCTCATATCATCAGCCGTGGACAGTAACGAAAACGCCATAGAAAAGCTGTTGTTATTCTATGAAGCCTACATATCAAAATGCTGTTTACGCCCTTTTTACGATGAATACGGCAACGTATACATTGTGGTTGATATGGAATTAAAGGGGCGTATCAGAGAAGCCCTTTTGAAAATGATATGTGAATTTGAAATAGACGAACATTAAGTAATATTTGAGCGGAGCATGATTTAACAAACTCCCCTCTTTCCTGTTCCGCTTTTTCTTATCATTCTGTATCAGTCCATTTGTAAAAATGAATTGATACAGGCTGACAAGAGCCTAACAGTTCTTTGACAAGTGAATAAAGCAGTCAGATACGTTTGTGCTTGCAGTGAGCCATCAGAGGTTGTACGCCGTGACTTTTCCAATCGGGAGATAGCGATTCATGCAATGATCTGGGAGCGACCGTTGGAAAAGTCGTTCTGCCATGACCTGCAACACAGGATAATGATACACCCGTATGACACGGTTCAGCCCACAGGAATGGGAATGGTTGAGATACCAGCGGAGCTTGCCGAAGCCGTCTGATTGCTTGTAAGACTATCTAACAACGATTTTGCAAGAAAAAATCATCTTAATAGAGCTTTTTTGCTCATCATTTGATATACTGATAGACAAGATATTGAGATTTCCTTATCTGGTCTATGGAAAGGAGGATTATGATTACCGTAACAAAAAAAGACCTCATAGCACTAGGTTATGGAACTTCTTTCTCGGCAGACATCATAAAAAAAGCAAAAAAACTTATGATTGAAAAAGGGCATACTTATTACCAATCACGTAAATTGGACAGAGTACCCAAAGAAGCCGTGGAAGAATTATTAGGGATTACATTATCAGACACAAACGATTGATTGTACTTCTTGCATATCATGTAAGGAGAGAAATCATGGCAAAAGACCCTAGAGCTTTGGAAAAGTTGTCAAATTTAGCAGGTGTTCATCGTATTAAAATTCATGCCTTGCGACATTCACACGCTTCATTGCTTATCAGCATGGGCGAAAATCCTTTACTTATCAAGGAACGTTTAGGACATGAAAAAATACAGACAACACTCGGCACTTATGGTCATCTGTATCCAAATACGAATCTTGAAGTTGCTAAAAAGCTGACTGGAATATTACAAGTACAATCTGCTACTGAAAGCATTGCTAATTATACCAGCAATCAACATACAGCAATCTATCACAGAACAGTTGAAGAAAAATAATGCAATGAAAATGCAATCCTATAAAGGAAAAGCTGTAAAACCCTTGTAAACAAAGGCTTTACAGCTTAGCTCCAACTATTCAAACTCATTATGTCCCAGGTCAATCTTAACTTATTACAGTTAAGTTTCAGTTGGATATGGGGCATATTTCTATATCAATTACACTATTTATTTTGACCTACTGAATGGACGTTGCCAATCTGGTGCCACGAGATTATTATAGTTTGGATTAGGATGAAATGCAACAGATTCTTTAAAATTAGCACTGTTCAATATATTCTCTCAAATACTTAAACGGAAATGGAAGAACCGTATATTGACTATTACGCACAAATTCTACTGCCATCAACGGAAGAGCCTCCTCATATTCAAGTTCTTCTCCCAAAGAAATCACCTTACGCATACAACAAGCATTTGGATATGCTAATCTCTTACTCTTAGCCCCCACATAATATACAAATGTACGTCCATCTAAGTAGTCTTTCTCATTGTATTCGTACTTGATGTTTAAGAGATTTCCAATTTGGTAAGTCGCTTCAAATTCCCCTTTTCTCAGCTCGCCATCAATCCAGACTCCATACTTTTCATGTAAAAACCTATTGAATTTTGATGCAATCCCTGTGCGCATATTTAAAATCTTTTTCATTGCTTTCTTGGTAATCATTTCTGTTTCTGCAGCCACCTTACTTTTCCATTCAGAAATGCATTTCCTTGAATCAATATTATCTTTTTCAAAATCATCTATTGCTTCCAATAATAATTCTTTTGAAACTCTTTCTTTTGCATCCGTTTCCATAAGTGTATTCATTAATGCTGATATATTAGGCAATGTCTTTTCGCGTGTTAACAATATGGCATGAATATTATCAATATCCGAATACATTAATCCTTCTACCGGATTCTGTGAACCACGATGTTTGTCTTCTACAAAATCATATGCATAACAAATCTTGTTCCACTCTTCTGCTTCATCTTGATTACTATCACAAAATGTATCAAATTTCATTTCACCATTGCAATCAATTTCCAAACGATAATATTGGAAATAATTGAGTGCCTTTTTATTAACATGATTTATATGCGCTGCATTTTCACCGTATTTTGTTTTTATCTTCTTTCTAAGAACAAAGGTCCAATCTTTTCCAGAATCAAGTCTTTCCCAATCAAAAATTGAAATCATGCGTTCTCTTACATCACCTTTTATTATAAGTTCCTGAACAATCTTCTTTATATCTGGAGAACTTCCCTTTGTATTTGTAAAATGCTCGGCCTCTTCTGTTATATGCTGTACAATATATCCTTTTAAGTTATCACTGTGTGGATCATGCATCTCATTTTCAGCATAATATTCACCATCATGAATGATTCTGATATTATATGCTTCTTCCGAAAGATTTCCTACCGCTGCCTTTACATGATAATACTTCTCCAACTCCTCTTGGAGCTTTGCTACAATATCCTTTGATACTTCAGAGTTATTTTCATCTACAATTACAACACCCTTTTTCTGTAACATTTCACCATATTCAAACTCTGATATTCCCCTCTTTTCCAAATTGGAGATATCAAATTCTTGTGCATCTTCCCTCTCCACAATGTCTATGGACATATATTTAGAAAGATTATCATTCACATCTCTTAAAAACTGCTCCATTACGCCCATCTTACTTTTCCTAAAATGTGCAATATCAGATATATCAAAATTATCTACTCTAAAGTGATTATGCGGCAAGGAACCTTCCTTGTATGTAATGACATTGGTATCTGTCTTTAATTTTTTTCTAAACTCACCAGTCTTTGAATCTATTACATACAATCCGTTACTTTCTCGATCATATCTCTTGAAAGTTTTATGTTCCAAATTGAGATACATCCCTGGATCAATAACAATCTCCAAGAATCTGATAAAATTCACCTTACCTGTTAATTTATCTTTATGTCTCCATGATGGGTCATGATAGAAAAGCTTACCTGTGAGATTATTATACATAAAAGCCTCATGCTTAGGCGTTCTCATTGAATTTATCAGGAGTTGTGCAAGTAATCTGTTTTCAAAATAAAAACATTTATTGCACTGCTCGCTATCAAACAAATCAATCTTTTGGATTTTTACATCCTCATACTCTTTCATAATACTTTCTTTAAATTGCTTTTCTGTCACCTCACCCTTACGGAACAGCACCAATGCAGTTGCGCCAAAGGTCCACTGAACTGCTGCCGCCTTAAATTCATATACTGCCGAATCTAAGATATTGTATTTGTAATAATCCTTATTAGACTTCTCGACCCTAAAAATATCAAAGTCAGCATCAATATTTTCTATATTGTAGGTAACATTAATTCTGTTAGTTAACATTTTCGAAATCCTCCTTACAAATCATATGTAAATTTTCATAACAAACTGTACCATCTTCTCTTATAAGCATCGGAATCTCCACCAAGCACTGATCCACTATGGCACTCGGCTTGTAATTTTTATCTGATACAACATTTATGATATAAACCCGTTTAGCCCCTATAGCCTCCAACTTTCTCAATATATCTTTTCTGATTTCGTCTCTATCCTGCACATATGTAAACTTCCAATTCTTAAAATCAACATACACATCATCAGATAGCTTATAATCGAAGAATTCAAAATATTCCGGCACTGTTATTGGTGATAATTCAATTCCCAATTCTCTTTTCAATATAAACTTACCAGCCACTTCGCCCAATGCACCTTTATAAATATTATGAAACAACACTGGACTAAGAAGATATTCATTCATTTCAAATTTCAATGCATATCCCATTTCTTCAAAATGAGCTTTCATTCCGGGATATCTAAGTATCGCCTGCAAACCGGATTCCTTTTCACTCATTTCATAAATAGCAACTTCATCAGAATTCCCCTTTATTTTAGCTCTTTTACTGTTTTTAAATGCCACCTTGTCGTTTCCAAAATCTATAGTAACATCATTGAAATCTGAATACTGTGAGTAAATATACTGGTTCCGCTTTTCTCCACTTGTAATATAAAGTTTTTGAAGATATTCATTATTCTGCCAGTCATATGTACTTGCCGTCGGATACTGTAATACCAACGACCTTAACTGTTCCCACAACTGCATACTTTCAATAGTCCAATCCTTTGCCAACATTCTTCGAATCGTCCAAAGACCAACCGAGGATATCTTTTCCGCCTTATTAAGCATAAGGTTTTCGTCCGGAAGATAATCCTTTCCAATTGTCTCTCGCATAGATACAATTGCTTTCATTTCAGGTGATAATATACGTTTATTTATTTCACCAACATACAATTTCTCTAACAGTTCCGACTCAACAAACAAGTATATATTAGGACTCTTTACAAATGTTCTACACATACGCCCCACTGCTTGTAAAACCATTCGGCTAGCTTGCACAACTACACTCTTTAACTTATACAACTTGTTTAAAGTGAATTGGTCACTTCCTGTATAAGAACGAAACGCAAGCTTTAACATTTGGTCCTTTTCAGAATAATTCATTTCACCGTTCTCGTATAATTCCTCAATTTGAAACAACATCTGCAACAAATCATGAGATGTTATTGTCTCATCCTGATATGTATTTACTGTCATATTAGTTATATTTCCCAGATACAATGCATCGAAATCCTTATATAAGAATCTCTTGTCACCTTCGGTAAACTCTCCCAGTTGAACAACTTTTTTACCTTTCAGAATCTTATATTGTAAATTCTGTCCAGCACCTATAGTCTGATAAGATGACATAACAAATATCTTTTCTCCACATGACAATCGCTGCTGCAATTCTTCCTTATCCTGTTCAAAATTGTCGCTTTTCAAGAAACAAACACTACTATTACTCTGCTGTGTCTCCATCTGAGAGTATTCAAACAACTGCTGCAGAACGCCTTCATCCATGCCGGGATTGTTCTTTTTCGGCAATGCCATTCCCAAGTACAACATTGATTGAATATCTTCATTCCTATTAAAAATACACATTGATTGAAGTACATTGCAGTATCTTATTATCTGATATTCGTTATCTGTTATATTGGTGATAATGTTTGAAGCATAACGTGCAAATTCTGCATCCATAAATGTTTTGCAATAATCTTCTGCATTGAATCCTTGTATATTACTGCTGATTACTTCCCCATGTACATTTATCTCGCCATCTGCATAAGCGCTCCATCTTTTTTCTAATGCAGTTCTTGTTTTGTCCTTTAAATAACCCGGCGTCTTATGAAACCTGTCTTTTAACCGCTCCTTCAAATATCTCAAATCATAATTTCCAACAACTGTATCAACTTCAGCAGTTGCCGATATCCCAAACACAGTTGCTTTTCCTGCAAGGTATAACATGATTTTTTCAGGAGTATCATATACCTTAACAAATTTAAGATTTGTATTGTCATGATGAGAATCATTATCCTCAAATTCATAATACTCCATGCCAACTTGATAGAAGCTTCTATCCTCCAATATCAGTTCACGATTATTTCTAATCATTTGGCAAGTTTCACCCATCAACAAATCTCTTTGCTTATTAGCTAATTCTAATCTTTTTAGGATTGTACTAATAGCATTCTCCAAATTCATCGCATCCATGATACCGCTTCTGGAGCTATTTATAATTTCCATGTAATTTCTTGCCCATTCTATAGAAAATAACCTAAAATGCAAAAGAAATACATTAATCTCACGCAATAAGCTATATAACACAATATCCTTCTCTTTGTTTCTGTTCTTGAAAAAATCATCTTTCCCCTCAAAGAAAACATCAATACGATTGTCTTCTTTATTTAAGGATGAGCGGATATACTGTGCCCCTTCTTTTAAAACCGTATGGAATGAACCATCATTAAACAAGAAAATCTGTCTCTGATCCACTAAATCTTCTTTGGTTTTTATACTTAACCTTACATGATAATTCTCTGCAATTTTTCTTGCTTCATCCATTAGTGTTGTAAATGTATTTCTATTCCCTGATTTTTCAACCTCATCCATAGCTTGTCTCATACTGGAAGAAAAATCGTTTGGATTCAAAGTACGATATATCTGACGAAACAACTGTATATAGTCTTCCTGCATTGCCAATGACTTATCAATCAGCTCACTTTGTATAGTATCCTTCGTTGCATCAAATTCATCAATAACAATTACTGCGTTTTCTATTAAATCCGAATTCAAAAACTCATAACTGGAATCAATAAGAATAGAATTTCTCTTCATAAACTTACTGACACTCATTAATATTATTTTGTAATCGTCTGTAAATACTGCAGGATATAATTTCCCAATCCATTTATATTTAGCATCAGTTCTAATAGCATTTTTTCGCTGTGTCTTTGTTTGAAATCTATTCTTTAAACGTTTAGTAATTTCATATCGAAGCTGCCTGCCCCCTTCTGTTATTCTGTCAGCCAATTCTTTTATATATTCCTTATCAGCATATCTTTTTTCCACAGCATTACGATAAAGGGAAACATCCTTGCATAATTTAAGATACGCATCCGTTTTCATTTCCTCCGGCACTTCAATCCCAAGAATTTTTTCTACAACCTCATCAAAATTAGAGCGTAATCTCAATACATTACGCTTATAAAGCTCCTCACTCCCATATGCCGCCCTCAATGCATCTTCTGGTAAATTCTTATTTAAAGTTGTCAGGTAAATGATTTTGGTATCATCACCAATTAAATCCGCATATTCTTTCATTGCCCGTGCCGAATCATAAGTTTTTCCATTGCCCGTTGGTAATTCGCACATATACAAACCATGTTCATGTTGTTGCATAACATCTAATAAGTAATCTTTCAACACCAAACCTCCTTGTGGTTGCTTATTTCTTGCATGATTGGTAACAGTAAAATTATATATAATTTTATCATAGAACAGGAAAAGAATTGCCGCATATTTGCGTCAATTCTTTTTAGAATATATTTCCATATTTTGTTTTATCAAATCAGTTATAGCATTCCTAACACTCTGTGGTTCTAATACCTCTACATATTGTAATCCTAATAACCATCCAAGCAAGATAACAGACGCAACTGCATTAAAAGTAACTAATAACATACCCTCTGTGTATTCCGAAATTGTAATCCTCTTACCAAATTGATCTATAAAAGGGCCAACTAACGTATCCGGAATTCTCACAGTTATTACCTGTTCTTTTCCTGAAAACATACCCATCCGTCTTGAAACATATGTATTAGCATTAAAAATACGGAACTGACTTTTACCAGCTCTTGGTATATTGGACAACTTGATATTATCAAGTTTATCCACTCTATAATTTCTTTCACTTAATACACCATCTTTTTCTTTTACATCATAGCCATACAAATAATACCTATCATTTGCCCATATTAAAGCCCAGGGGTTCATGTTATATCGTCTATCCGACTTTTTTACCAACTTCTTATTTCTATCCCACACCATATAATCAAAACTTATCTGAACCCCCTTAGATAGAGCTTTCTGAATCAAATTTACATTATAGAGAATTTTCTTATTCTCTGCTTTTGCAATATTAATCCCTAACACGCTTCTATCCAGTTCTTCCGCATCATACAGACTCATAGTAGATTTCAATTTATCAATCATTTTGGTGGCAATACTTTTCTCAATGAAATTAGACGCATTAACGGAATCAATAATAAGTTTCATCTCTTCCTTTTCCAAAAGTCTGTTTCCAATGAAATAACGAGCATTCCTTCCACGACCGGAAATTACATCTACCCCTAATTCATTTCTTAATTGTTTTATATATCGCAGAATACTGTCTTCACTACAGTAATAACCTTCTGCATCCATGTGAACCAAAATATCCTGCATAGAAATCTGATGTTGTTCGTCTGTATATGCTGTCAGAATCTTATATAATGCCAGTACTCTGTTTTTTCCGAAATCACTCACAATTTACCTCTTTCTTTTATTCAACAAGATCAATCTTATGTCTTTCACACCATTGCCTTGCTATTTTTTCATAAGCTTCATCACGATATTGGTACCACTGTTTCTCCAGATTCAAGTCATACAATTTATCCTTAAATCTTCTAAAAGCGCCTCTTCCCTGGATTGCCCCTGCCAATACATTCTGATTCTTTCCCTCCGGAAGCTCGTATATAAACTCTTCCATTATTCGATACTCGTTGATATCGTATTGTCCCGGTAACGGTATATAATCCTCAACAAATCCCTCTTTGATATTTTCAAAAAGTTCCGGATTGTCCTCACCATCCACCATTCCATCAAACAACATCAGAACTTTTTCGTTTTGGACTTGTTAATTCGCACCGCTCATTTACCAATCCAAATGAAATCTTTACCATCAAAGCTATTCCCTATCCACCTAAATTACTTATAATACCTTCTCTCCTTCACATTCAAAGGTATCCCTCAAAAGAATCCTGTATTCTCTTCTTTGTGTATTTATTCTCAACTTCTTTTAATATGTACATCGACAATTCATTTAGCGAACGAGTAAGTGCTACATAAAGCTTATTCTTGGTCTTATTCATCTCGGTATTATCGTCAAATAAATATGCCGCCAAATCGTTAGTAAGAATAAACAAACACTTCTCACCCTCCATTCCCTTTATGTAGTCTATTGATTTTACAAAAATCTTATCTTCCTGTTTTATTGGGCTTTCGTCTTCAAAAATATTTATGATAATGCCATATCTTCTTGAATCTATTTTTTCACACTTGCTCAGTAATGCCATTGCATCTTTTTTCTTTCCCGTATTCCTGTACTTTTCAATCATCTTCCCAGCATAATAATACGCTACTTTTTTTACTGTCAGAGTATCTTTGGTTGGATGATTCTCAGACAACAATGGTTCAAGCTCTTCCGCTAAATTCTCTCTCATATTATTTTTCTTGTAGTCATGCGTTTCATATACCCCTTGCTTCTGGGATATATACATCAAATCATATTTTTGACTTTCAATTAACGTGCGACAATCAATTTCACTTTCATAATATATTGACAATTGTCCGGAATCTTTTTCAGATTTCTGTTTTTCATTTTCATCTACTAAACAATTTGACAGTTCTAAATGTAATTGCGGACATCTATGGCATTCCGATATATATCTAACATTTTGCTTGTATATAGACATAAGATTCCTTAAGCATTTAAAACCTTTTAAATCCTGTTTTGGATCTCCCATCAGCAACATGGGGATTCCCATTCTACTTAATTCTTCTATAATTTCTTGCATATGCTTATCTATATCCTGTGCTTCATCTATACAGATTGCGCCGCAATATTTTGCAATTGCATTTTTAATGATTACTCTGCCATCCTTTATACTTTTTGTGTCCTTTGATTTTTTACATAACACCCATTTAGCATGTTCAGGAATTACTGTTTGGTGAAGTACATTCAACTCATCAAGTCTTTTAATCTTTGCATTTTTATACTTTGCATCTTGGGGTAAATCCGAAATAGAAATTTTTTCATATTTCTTTCCATAAAGTAAATGATAATACGGTTTTATTATTTCTCTATACAGAAATGAATGAATCGTACTCACTATTATATTTTCCGGGATTTGTACATAATGTTCACATAATTTTCTACGAATGCAATCTACGGCACTATTAGTAAACGCAACGCAAAATATTTTCTTATTCTCATCTATTTGATTACGAAGAAGTATTATTTTATCTGACATCTTTGTAGTCTTTCCTGCTCCGGCCCCCGCTATATTTATTTCCACTTTATAACACCTCTTCCTGCTCTTGAGAAAGAAAATCTAATACATCTTGAATATGTTTGGGCATTTGAAATCCTTCTAATCCACCACTAGCTAAATCCTTACAAATAGTAAACATATCTGATGCTTTTGCATTTTTCCATGCTTCTGTAAGCTGCTCAGCTGTCATATTACTCCAACCGAAAACTTCTCCATATTTTTCCTTCAAAATATTAAAGTTGTCACCAGTATTTACAATTTCCGGTTCTAAGGTATAATACTCTGTTGTCCTAACACATATTTCTTTATCATCATTATACTTATCATGTCGTTTCTTTGCATCAGGTTGGTCATCATAATCTCGTATAATGCCCAATTTGTTACCTGAACCTTCATTGATTTTTTTCCAAATATTCATTATTTTCTCAAATCCCTTATGGAATGATAGCAATTCAATCTCACTCAAAGATACTTGCGAGTCAATATAAGAGCGAATTAGTAATTCTTCTGATATTCCCTCAAACAAAACACATTTCTTAGAGAAAAAAAGCTTAAAAATATCCAAATTAGGATTCTTTGCTAAATATGCTATATCTTCATCTTCTAATTCGTCAACAAACGAAAATGCTTTTCCCTTATGTAAAACCACCACATTTTTCAAATTCATTTTATTAACTAAAACTTCCCACACCATATTGGTGCGTTGATCCTTGAAAATTCAATATTTCA
>ERZ773118.715-NODE-715-length-29951-cov-100.96_pt1 | contig 29951 bp, 30 predicted proteins | sample MGYA00580562_ERZ773118 | MGnify/ENA primary metagenome ERZ773118 (study PRJEB29015, sample SAMEA2737878) | human gut metagenome | biome: human gut; feature: human-associated habitat; material: faeces | place: China | collected 2012 ... | reverse complement strand
CATATAGATTTTAGTGGTTGATAGTTCCTGAAAATGCCTTAAAATCAATGATTTTTATTTATATGGCATACTGTCTGTCTGGAGTTTGAATAAATCGAGTTGCTTAAAAAAGCCAGTGTTTATGCGGGTTTCAGCGATTTCGATTAGTCTTTTGATAACAAATTGATAACAGTCATAGCAAGTGCCATTATTCTTGTTATCCAGTGGTTTATGGGTAACGGAACAATTAACAGGTGGCTTGCAGACTAAAGTTCGGAGCTTGGCTCTGAACAAATTCCATATTATAAACTAAGCCCTTAGCTGTGGTTAATAACCATAGTTAAGGGCTTTTTTGTCGTTGCCAAAGCATCTGTAGGGAGCTGCCAGTGGCAGGTCCTGTAGGTGCTTATTTATCTTTCAAGTGGTCTTTGAATGCTTCCACGAGAGCGTCACTTAATTCCTGTGATGGAACTTTTGCCCAACGCTGTGTGGTGTCGAACTCTGGATAATGGTAACGCCAGTTATCGTATTCTTCTCTGTTGATTTCTTCGGAAGATAGCTTGTCTGCCTGTTCTTTCCAAGCATACAGCATTTTGAGGAGTTCATATGCTTCTCTGCCTTTGTCCTTGTTGACCTTTAAGCATACCTCTCCGTCTGCTTCACTGACAGTAAGACCGTAAATATCTTCAAGGGTAAACAGAGTGTGCATAAGACCGATATAGCTGTCTATGTCAGGAACATCAAGAGCCTGTGGAGAAACATCAAGCACCTGTGCCAATGCATTTGTAAGGTCTGCTTTCGGTTTGCGTGTACCAGTTTCGTACTGTGCCAAACGCACATCAGCACTCTTTTCTGGAAAACCGATTGCTGTACCGAGATACTTTTGTGTCATACCACGCATTAGTCTGAAAAAATGTATTCTTTCGCTGATAGCCATAATGATACGCTCCTTTTATATTTAGTGAAATAAGTATAGCAGAAATGTTTAGTGGAAGTCAAGAAAAACCGAAACAAAAATGTTTAATATTTTCTTTGCAACCACTTGACAATAGCAAATATGTTTAGTAAAATAAATTACGAATTAAACAAATATGCTTAATGCGACAACTGAATGACCGTCCGAAAAGCCAAACCGCCAAGACCTCGTCGGAGCAAGTTCCGTATCGTTCGCTTGTGTGCAAGCACAAAAGCTCATTCGCTGCACTGCTCCTCCTCTTCCCCAAAAGTCTCCGACTTTTCGGGAACCCCTATACGAGCGAGCGCCTGATGTACTGCGGTGCATTGGGACAGCACAGCGCCTGCCGACAAGCAGGAGTGCCTGTTGGAACTTTAACACGGAGAAAGCGGCAAGCAAAAAATTATTTTAAGAAAGGAAGAAAAAGGATATGGAAAACAGATTTATCCGAGCCGAAGATGTGGCTCAGGAACTAAACGTATCAAAACCTTATGCATATAAACTCATCAGACAATTAAATGAGGAATTGAAAGCAAAGGGCTTTATTACGATTGCAGGGCGTGTAAATCGCCAGTATTTTTACGAAAGGCTCTACGGAGCAGGAAAGGGGGAAATGTAAATGCCGGTATTTAAGAATGAAGATAACGGTACTTGGTATGTGATGGCAAGGTATGTGAACTGGAAAGGGGAACGCAAGCAGAAATGCAAGCGTGGCTTTGCTACCAAACGAGAAGCACAGGAATGGGAAAGAATGTTCAAATTGCAGACTTCTTCAGACCTTGATATGAGTTTTGAAGCCTTTACGGAGCTTTATATCAATGATGTGAAGAACCGTTTGAAGGAAAACACGTGGCTTACCAAAGAGCATATCATACGCACAAAGATACTTCCGTATTTCGGGAAACTGAAAATCAGCGAGATTTCCACAAAGGAGATTATTACTTGGCAGAATGAAATGCTTGCCTATCGTGATGAGAAGAAAAAGCCTTATTCACAGACGTATCTGAAAACGCTGCACAATCAGTTGTCCGCCATTTTCAATCACGCTGTCCGCTACTATGAACTGCGTTCCAATCCTGCGGCAAAGGTGGGAAATATGGGACGTGAGGAACACAAGGAAATGCTGTTCTGGACAAAGGAAGAATACAAGAAATTCTCTTTTGAGATGATGGACAAGCCTGTTTCCTTTTATGCGTTTGAAATGCTTTACTGGTGCGGTATCCGAGAGGGCGAGCTGTTAGCTTTGACTCCGGCAGATTTCAACTTTGATAAGGAAACAGTCACAATCAATAAATCCTATCAGCGTTTGAAAGGGCAGGATGTGATTACTTCTCCGAAAACGAAAAAGAGCAACCGCACGATTAAAATGCCGAAGTTTCTGTGTGAGGAAATGAAAGAATATCTCGGTATGCTTTACGGATTGAAGAAGAAAGACCGTATCTTTACGGTGACGAAAAGCTATCTTCATCACGAGATGGACAGAGGGGCAAAGGCGGCAGGCGTGAAGCGTATCCGCATTCACGATCTCCGTCACAGCCACATTTCACTCTTGATTGATATGGGCTTTTCTGCGGTGGCGATTGCTGACCGAGTTGGTCACGAAAGTATTGATATTACTTATCAGTACGCACACCTCTTTCCGTCAAAGCAGATTGAGATGGCAGAAAAATTAGATGATTTAGGGAAAGGAGATTTTGAAAATGTCAGCTAAGAACAGAGATAACAAAAATCGTTGGAGGAATATCACAGTAGGGTTTCGAGTATCGCCCGAAGAAAACGAACTCATTAACAGAGCTGTAGCTCTATCAGGATTGCCAAAACAGGAGTATTGTTACCGCCGTTGCTTAAATCAGGATGTGGTGGTACAGGGCAATCCGAGAGTGTATAAGGCGTTGAAAACGGAATTTGCCACAGTCCTTGCGGAACTGAAAAGGATTGAAGCAGGAAAAGGTGTGGATGATGAACTGCTGAGTGTAATAGAACTGATTTCCATTATTCTCGGCGGTTTGAAAGGAGAGGATGCGAATGGAGAATAAAAAAGAAATGACTATTCCAAATGTATCTGCGGCAACAGATGCGGAACAGTCACTTTCCAAATGTACTGACAATAGTATAGTCAATCAGGATACGGATTTCAAGGGGTACGAGCAATCTTTTGAAGAAATGCAAAGGGAAATACTCAGACAGTTAGACCCTTCCTATCTGAAAACAGTATCAATGACAACGCTGTATGATACGGTGTTTGAGGTTCAGACACCACTTATCGACGGTCTGCTCCAAAGGGGAACTTACCTTTTCGTAGGTTCCCCGAAAGTGGGAAAGAGCTTTATGATGGCACAGCTTGCCTATCATATCAGCACAGGCACACCGCTTTGGGAGTATAAGGTGCGTAAGGCAACGGTGCTTTATTTTGCCCTTGAAGATGATTACCCACGTTTGCAGAAGCGATTGTTTCAGATGTTCGGTGCAAAGGAGACAGGCAATCTGTATTTCGCAACGGAATGTAAAACGGTCAATGGCGGACTGGAAGAACAGATAAGAGGGTTTATGAGGGAACACCCAGACACAGGCTTGATTATCATAGACACCTTAAAGCGTGTGCGTGAAGCAGGCGGAGCAGATTACAGCTACGCAAGTGATTATGATGTTGTGGCAAGGCTGAAAGCGTTGGCAGACAGTTACAAGGTTTCAATGCTTATTGTTCATCATACACGCAAACAAAAATCGGAAGATATATTCGATATGATTTCAGGCACGAATGGTCTGATGGGTGCGGCAGACGGTGCATTTGTTCTCAGTAAGGACAAGCGTACTTCCAACAATGCCACACTTGATGTTGCTGGCAGAGACCAGCAGGATATGAAAATCCATCTTGTAAGGGACAGCGAGCGATTGGTGTGGAACTTTGCAAAATCGGAAACGGAGATGTGGAAAGAACCGCCCGAACCTCTGCTTGAGAAGATAGCGGATACGCTCTTTTCGGAAAGTGACAGATGGGAAGGAACTGCTTCGGAACTTTGCGAAAGGCTTGCGGTGGATATAAAGCCGAATGTACTTTCTTTAAGGCTCAGTATCAACGCAAGCAGGCTGTTTCGTGATTACGGTATCCGTTATCAGAACAGCCGCACACACGACGGAAGAAAGGTTTCACTTTGGAAAGAAACCGAGCAGACGGCGTGACAAACGGTGTCAAAGGTGTCAATGTTTTTGAGAGCAGCACGCTGTGAAAAACATTGTCACCATCGTCACACTTTGACACCGGATAAAGTTTAGGGGAGTGTGCAGAGAGTGCCTTTTCAAAGGCGGCTCTTTGGTCTCGCCTGCTGGCTCGGTCGGTTCGCAGGCGTGTGTGCCACCGGCACACGCTCACCCCTCGGAGAGCCTTCGGAGAACGCAAAACCTGTTTACAGGTCGCATTTTTGATGGGTGTACCCGTCAAAAGTGCTTTTGCGTTACTTTTGACAAAAGTAACAAAACCTGAGAATGTTGAAATTTACAGATGGGAGATGAAAAAATGCAGAGAACGATAAGTGCAATGGTCGGTAAAGGCTCGGTCAATCACAATAGCCGAAAGTTCCGAGCAGAAAATGTAGACGGAACTCGTACTCATCTCAATATCGACTACTGCAATGAAAATATAAAGACAGTTTATCACGAATTGTTTGATGAAGCATTGGAAAGATACAATGCCAAGCAGATAAGGTCAGACCGAAAGATAAAAGATTATTATGAAAAAATCCGAAGTTCCAAGCAGGAAAAACCGTTCCACGAAATCATTTTACAGGTGGGCGGTAAGGGAAATATGAACGCCGATACGGAAAACGGAGAACTGGCAAAGCAGATTTTAGATGAATACTATCAGGGTTTTCAGGAGCGAAATCCACAGCTTCGGGTGTTCTCGGCTCATCTGCATATGGATGAAGCTACACCACATCTGCACATAGATTTTGTACCTTTTACCACAGGCAGCAAGCGTGGACTTGATACAAGAGTGTCACTAAAGCAGGCTCTTGCAACGCAAGGTTTTAAGGGCGGCAGTCGTGGCGATACGGAGTGGTCGCAATGGATACAGTCCGAAAAAGAACAGCTTGCGGCGGTGATGGAACGTTATGGGATTGAGTGGGAACATTTAGGCACACACGAAAAACATCTTTCTGTTTTGGATTATAAAAAGCAGGAAAGAGAAAAAGAAGTGGCGGCATTAGGTGCGAAAATCGAGCAGAAACAGATTGAATTTGATGTGTTGTCGGAACGAGTATTGAACTATGATAAGGCAAAAGACGAGCTGTCAAATCTTGAAATAGAGCTTGATACTGCACCGAAATATCAGTTGCCAGAACCAGAGAAATTTATGACTGCAAAGGCATATAAAACCAAAATGGCAGAGCCGGTTGTAAGGAAATTGAAGCAACTTGTCAAAACGGTGCTTGCCCGCTGCTTTGAGGGGTGGGACAACTATCATAGGCTGAATACAGCGAATGCACAGTTATACCGCACCAATCAGCGTTTGGAGAAAGTCAATGAAAGATTGACCGAAGAAAACAAAATCCTAAAAGCAGAAAATAAAGATTACAGCCTGCTCCGTAAGGTTTTTGGTCGCAAACAGATAGATGATTTGTTGGAGCAGGCAAGAACAGTTAAAGGTCGCAAGCGTGATAATACACGATCACGATAGACAAAAATCACAGGAGGAAAAGGAAAATGACAAAGACAATTTTTGAAGAAATGGGCGGAACTTATAGACAGGTGGGTGATTATTTATTGCCGAACATCACAGTACCAGCCGAAGAAGAAATAGAGCCGATTGGTTTATGGGGGAAACGACATGCAAGGCATTTAAAGGAACACTATAAAGTGTTATATATGAACCTGCTGACAAGCGGAAAGCTGCATAGTTATCTTGCAGAAGTCGATAAGCAAGCAGAGGATATGTTTCTTCGACTGGTAAAGGAATATGCCGACAGACAAGATGTGACGGAACAATTAAAGAAAGATAATCCCTACGAATGGATTGGAAGAATGAATAATATTCAGGCTTGTGTGAGGGAAGTTGTAGGAACGGAGTTGATTTACACATAAGCGTTTTACGGTATGGTGCTCCTGCGTTTGCTGGAGTGCTGTGGTTGTGGTTGTAAAGAGGTTGTGAAAGATTGAATTTCGTAATGGTTGGATGTATAATTAGGAAGTGAAAATTTTAATTTGCACTTCCATAAGGTGAAATGTATTGACACAAAAAATACAGTATGATAGTATTGCCATTAGAAGAAAGAAAGGCACATTTTGTGTAAGGTGAGGAAATGATTAATAGATAATTTGATTTAAGTAAGACACATATAGTTATTGAGCCTGTAGAGAATAGGTTTGTTTTGTGTACGCTTAAGTTGGATTATCGCAAGAGGCATTTCCTTTGTTTTCCTTTTGGAAAAGAAATAAGGGTCTATTTAGCGAGTCTATTTTTGCGTATGCAAAAAAGACTCGTTTTTGTGTGTTCAAAATAATAATTGGCTCAGACTTCGAAAAGGAGAAACTTTAATGTTGCAGATAAAAAAATTAAATTTAACACATAAAAAAGACCTGAGAATAATTCTTAATGATTTCAACCTTGTGCTAAATGATGGAGATAAGGCAGTTATTATTGGAGAAGAGGGAAATGGGAAATCGACATTAATGAAGTGGATATACAATCCGTCGCTTGTAGAAAACTATATAGAAGCAGATGGGGAAAGGATAATGGGACACGAACGTCTTGGTTATCTTCCGCAGGAGATGCTCGATGAAGATAAGGAAAAAACAATATACGAATATTTTTCTGAAGAGGAAATATTCTGGGAGAAAACGCCTAAAGAATTGTCTGTTATTGCGGGAAAATTTGGAATGAAAAATGATTTTTTCTACAGTAACCAGACAATGGGTAGTCTTTCAGGAGGCGAAAAAGTCAAGACACAACTTATGAGGCTTTTCATTCGCGATGTTTCTGTGCTGTTGTTGGACGAACCTTCCAATGACATCGACATTGCGACGCTTACATTACTGGAAAAAATCATAAATGACTGGAAGCACATTGTGCTTTTTATTTCACACGATGAAACGCTGATAGAGCGTACTGCCAACATGGTGATACATATCGAGCAGATTATACGAAAAACAAAGGCGAGATATACCGTGGCAAAGCTTCCCTATAGACGCTATGTGGAAGAACGGCTTCATAAATTTGAAATCCAAAAACAGCGGGCACTGAGTGACCGTAGGGAGAAAAAGATTCGCGATGAAAAATATCAAAGAGTTATGCAGAGTGTACAAGGTGCATTAAGAAGTTGTACCAGACAAGCACCGTCTGTTGCCAAAAACTTAAAGGACAAAATGCATACGGTTAAGGCAATGGAACGAAGATTTGAAAAAGAAGATGAAAATATGACTCAGATGCCGGAACAGGAAGAAGCAATCTTTGTCAAATTAGGGGATGAAAACTCACACATTCCCGCAGGAAAAACGGTCATAGAATATGAACTTTCAAAGCTTGTGACTCCGGATGGCAAAAGAATTTTAGCAGAAGGAATTCATTTAAAAATAAAAGGTTCAGAAAAAATCTGTATGATAGGAGCCAACGGGGCAGGAAAAACGACTCTTCTAAAAAAGATAGCGGAAGAACTCCTAAATCGGAATGACATTAAAGCAGAATATATGCCTCAAACTTATGAAGACCTGCTGGATTTGGATGTTACACCGGTTGATTACCTTGATAAAACAGGAGATAAAGAAGAGCGTACAAGAATTAGAACATACCTTGGTTCACTTAAATACACACCAGATGAAATGGAGCATCCGATTCGGGAGTTATCAGGCGGACAAAAGGCGAAAGTGCTTCTCTTGAGGATGAGCTTAAGTGGTGCAAATGTTCTTATTCTGGATGAACCGACAAGAAATTTTTCACCATTGTCCGGTCCGGTAATAAGAAAAATGCTCCGAGAATTTCCGGGGGCTGTCATTAGCATTTCTCACGATAGAAAGTATATTGAAGAGGTGTGCGATAAAATATATCAGCTAAATCCTAATGGATTACAGCTAATTGGTGATTGATAACAAAAAGGATGAAAGACTGACAAATTTCAGGCTTTTAGTGAGTTGGAAAGCATACAAAGATTTGAATTTGGAGGATAGATTATGGTACGTACAGAAGATGCATGTGAAATTATAAAATATGCTTTGCAAAACGAAATTAAAGTATATTTAGATGGCGGATGGGGTGTTGATGCACTTCTTAAAAGAGAATCAAGAATACACAATGATATTGATTTGTTTGTTGAACTGAAACATTATCATGATTATATTTATGTGATTAAGCAGCATGGATTTGAGGAAGTAAATACTGATTATACAACGGATGGTCATACTGTCTGGAAAGATGATAAACAAAGAATCATTGATTTACATTGTTTTGAATTTACAGATGACGGAATTGTTTATGAGGGAGATATATTTCCATCAAAAACTTTTTCCGGTATTGGAAAAGTTGGAGATATAACTGTTTCTTGTATTGAACCATTGAGTCAGGTAATGCTTCATTTGGGATATGAACACGATAAAAATGATGTGCATGATGTGATGCTGTTGTGTGAAACATTTCAAATAGCAATACCAGATGAATATAAGGAAAAGTAAAATTTCAGTTTTGTGTTGAATCTCTAAGCAAAATAGCTTATAATTTGACATGCTACATATAGTTATTATCCACAGTTATCGAGTAGGTGTTATCAATGCCGATAACAAAATGATAACATTAGCTCGTATAGGCAGGATAATATGGATATATCAAATAATCAAAAGAACGAGAAACATTACAGAGAATAATTCCTAAACAAAAAGCGTTAGTCTTTGTAGAGTTTGAATAGGATTTTGCAAAAATAGACCCAGTGTTTATGCTGGTTCCAAGCAAATTCCGTTATTTTTTGGCAACGGATTGGCAACGTTCTTGTAATATCCGTTGAATAAAATCTTATTTCTATAATATAAAAACCTTACTGATGAACTGTTTCCAAAATTGGAAAGAGCAGTCAGTAAGGTTTTTTTCTTTTAAGATAAACTGATTTGGCAATATAGCTTACCAAGAGAGTTTGTTTGGATGTAGCGTTGGGTTTGGCTACCGGTTGAACTGCTGATGGTCATAGATTTGGTAGCTGAATCCAATAATCCCAAAGTAATTAGTCTGTCTGCTTTGTAGACAGGACATTGGGAGGTATTAGATACTTGCAAATGGTAAATATCGTATAAAAGCTGTAAATCCGACACAAATAGACGGGAGGTGATATCTGAGAATTCGCAAAAGGTATCCCAGTCTATAGTTTCATTTACATATATGCGACTAGTGTGAATATGAGGGTATATCTCTGGAAAGATGAAATTGAAGGAAATGAGCCTGTAATGGTAGTGGAGTATAAAACCACTGGGTATGGAGAAGAATATGACATTGTGCATGATCCAGAGCAGTTTGATTTGTTTATTGACGGAAATTGTGTGAATGATTATTGAGATACTCAACTTTGGGATGCACATAAATTAAGTGGGCGAAAGTATGTTCGATTATTTCACTTGCTTTTTTTATGCTTTAATAGTATAATGGGAAAAAACAGGTATAAAATTATTCCCAGGAGTGATTAACATGAAACAGGTACATATCAGAGTGGAAGACGAGTTATATGACAAACTGAATGCATATTCCTTACAGAGTGAGCAGAGTATGCAGGACTGTGTTCGAGAAGCCGTAGCCTATTATGTAACAGATATGAAAAGAAGGCAGAAAGATATTTCGAACAAACAATTTTCTTTTATAGATTTATTTGCAGGAATTGGAGGAATGAGAATTGCATTTGACAGAGCCGGGGGACATTGTGTTTATTCGAATGAGTGGAATAAATACAGTCAACAGACATATTTTGCAAATTTTGGTGAGCAGCCGGATGGTGATATTACACAGGTAAATGAGAAAGATATACCAGATCATGATATTCTGGTTGCAGGGTTTCCGTGCCAGCCTTTTTCTATTGCCGGGGTTTCCAAAAAAAACAGTATGGGTCGAGAAACTGGATTTGCAGATAAAACACAGGGAACTTTGTTTTTTGATGTTTGTCGAATTTTGAAAGAAAAGCGTCCTAAAGCATTTATGTTGGAAAATGTTAAAAATCTTTGCAGTCATGACAAGGGGCGAACATTTCATGTGATTAAAGAATCTCTGGATGAGCTGAATTATGAAGTGTTCTATGCGATTTTAGATGGTCAGAATTATGTACCACAGCATAGAGAAAGAATTATTATAGTTGGATTTGACAGAGAAAGGTATGGAAAAGATATTGACTTTAAATTTAACTTGATACCGAAAATTCCAAAGCCGGTTATGCAGGATATTTTGGATAAGGATGTCGATGCGAAATATACTTTGTCAGATAAATTGTGGACATATCTGCAAAATTATGCTGCAAAGCATAAAGCTGCGGGTAATGGTTTCGGTTATGGAATAGCTCCGTTAGATGGCGTGTCAAGAACGATAAGTGCAAGATATTATAAAGATGGTTCAGAGATATTGATAGCACAGGAAGGCAAAAACCCAAGAAGGCTTACTCCAAGAGAGTGTGCGAGGTTACAGGGATTCCCCGACAGTTTCAAAATTCCGGTATCAGATACGCAGGCATATAAACAGTTTGGCAATTCAGTTGTTGTTCCTTTGATGGAAAATGTTGCCAAGTTAATAGTTGAGAAACTTAAATATATGGATGCAGAGGTAGCAGATGAAGAGCGGAGGAAGGTGATTTAATGTCTACAGAATATTCTAATCAGGCAATAAATTCAGTGCTAAACAGTGAACAGGCCTTTTGTAAATTCCTGTCAGCGAATGATACTGGAGCCACAGGAGGACATCAATCGGGAATATTGATTTCAAAATCAGCAGAGTTGATGTTATTTTCACTGCAGCAGCTTAAACAGGATGGCATATTAAAACGTACGGTTAAAATTAGATGGCAAGATGATTTTGTGACAGAAAGCTGTTTTACATATTACGAAAGTAAGAATGAATTGAGGATTACCCGTTTTGGTAGAGGATTCCCCTTTCTGAAACCGGATAAGACAGGTACATTATTTGTGTTTACCAAACAGAGTGAAGAAGATTATAGTGGATATTTTCTGGAAACGGAAGAAGAAATTGAAGAATTTCTAAACACATTTGGTATTGGACCGACTCAGACTAATTGTCTTATTGATACAGGAAAAGTGGGCGCACTTTTGGGAAGGAGAGAAGAACTTGCTATAAGAGAGTTTATCGAGAGGTTAAACGTTGATTTTCCAGTATCTGAAGAAATGTCAGCGGCTTCCAGATATATTGAAAACACAGTGTATGATCGAATTGAAGATATTCAGGAAAATCCGGACAGGAAGTTAATTGCGTGGACAAATATGGAATATAAGCTGTTCAAGGCATTAGAGCATGATAGATACAGAGATTTGATCTATAAGGGATTCACATCTGTTGATGAATTTGTAAAGGTTGCCAATATTGTATTGAATAGAAGAAAGAGTAGGGCAGGAAAAAGTCTGGAACATCATCTTGCTGCAATATTTGATGGAAATGAACTGGAGTACTCGGCACAGGTTGTAACAGAAGGTAATAAAAAACCAGATTTCATTTTCCCATCTAAAGAAGCCTATCATAACAGTGGCTTTTCAGTAGAAAGATTAATTTCTCTGGCTGCAAAAACTACATGTAAAGACAGATGGAGACAGGTACTTAATGAAGCGGACAGGTTAAAAGATAAACCGAAATATTTATGTACACTTCAGCAGGGGATCTCCGGTGCGCAGATGGATGAAATGCAGGCAGCAAATGTAATTCTCGTTGTTCCGCAGCTTTATATTAAAACATATCCTTCTGATAGACAGGACAGAATCTGGACATTATCGAGATTTGTGCAGTATGTAAAGGCAATAGAGGGAAAGTAAAATGGATATAGTAACACCGGAACAGCGAAGTAAAAATATGGCTGCTATTCGATCAAAAGATACAAAACCGGAGGTTTATTTTCGTAAGCTATTGTTTGCGAAAGGCTACAGATACAGCCTAAATTCAACAAAAGTACCGGGGCATCCAGATATTTATTTAAGAAAGTACAATACAGCTGTATTTATTCATGGGTGTTTCTGGCACAGGCATGAGGGGTGTAAATTTGCATATATGCCAAAATCAAGAATTGAGTTTTGGCAAAACAAATTTGAAGCAAATCGGAAAAGAGATTTTGTGGTAAGAAATGAATTACGTGAGAAAGGTATCAAGTGTCTTGTTGTATGGGAATGTTCTGTCAAAAAGATGCAAAAAGATGAAGAATTTCAAATCAGACTACTTGACAAAGTAGTAGCTTTTTTGACATCAGAAGATTCTTTTATGGAACTATAATGATTGTTTGGAAGGGGAAGAAAACAGTGCAATTATATTCATTGAATATTGAAGGGTTTAGAAAGCATACAGATACGAAAATTATTTTTTCGGATTCCACTTTTTTGATTGGTGAAAATAATGTTGGGAAAAGTAGTATATTGTATGCATTGGAATACTTATTGGGTGCAAGTCAAAGTATTTCACTGGATGAATTTTATTCGTTGGAGGAAGATGGAGAAAAAAGAATTGCGGTGGATAAGATTGTGTTCACAGCTGAATTTCATAAAATTCCTCCGGAGGCAAGCTCTTGGAGAGGATTTAAGGGAAGATTGCTAAATTATGAAGCGGATAAAAATGATCCGACAGACACAGGAATAAAATTCATTTATAGGAAAACGTATCCTAAAGGTGGGAAAGTAAAAATTGAAACATTAGAAAATCCTAAAATTATTAAAGATGAATTTAAGAATTGTACAAATATACAAGAATATTTAGATGCAGGACTTCCTGAAGAAGAATTAACTGAAGATTTAAAGAAAATTAAATATGATAAAAAATTATCGACAAAGGAAAAAGGTCTTTTTTACGATGTGGAGTACATATATGATCTGGATGAGAGCAAAGAATGTTGGATTGAAAATCCGGGAGGAATTCCACAAAATGTATTAAGTAAGCTTCCTAAGTATTTGCTAATACCAGCACAGGATAGTGAAGGAGAAATATCTGGCACATCTGGCACATTGCAAAAGACATTAAATGAATTATTTAATGAGGTTCGAGAAAAATCAGAAAACTATAAAAAAGCACAAGAGTATTTAAATAAATTGGCAAAGGAATTGGATCCGTCCGATGAGAATACTGAAATATCGAAAATGATAGGGGAGCTCAACGACATTATTTCGGATGTGTTTCCCCATACTGGAATTAGTGCAGCAGCAAATCTCAGTGATGCAGATAAAGTCATAAAACCTGCATTTGATATACAAATGAGTAGTAATGTAGCGACTCCATCAAATTTGCAGGGAACAGGTTTAATACGTTCTACTGTTTTTGCACTATTACGCTATAAAGCATTGCGGGATAATAGAAAAGATGAAATTAGTGATAGACAATTGATAATTGGATTTGAAGAGCCGGAAATATATTTACACCCAAATGCAATAAATAAAATGCGTGACACTATTTATAGTTTGGCAGAAACTGGAAAGAATCAGATTGTATGTACGACACATTCACCTTATATGATAGATGTAAGTAAAAAACCGAAACAAACATTAAATAGTTTGTTCCTGAAAAAATCTGTTGTATGTGAAAGTAAGATAGAAACAGTAGGTAGTGTTCCTTTTAATATTACAAAGGAATTCCTCGAACTTCAGGAAGATGAAAAAAATTATATAAAAATGCTTTTGCGAATCGAGGACTCTATTGCCAAGAGCTTTTTTGTAAAGAATGTACTTATAGTTGAAGGAGATACTGAGCAATTGGTATTATCAGAAACAATTAACAGAATGCCCTTAAAAATCCAGAGCGATATTTTATCCGAATGGTATATTTTGCGGGCGAGGGGAAAGGCAGCGATTATTCCATTAATAAAGTATTTAAAAGCTATGCACATAAATATTTATGTTATGCATGATAAAGATAAAAACACTCCGGGAGCGGTTGTTTTTAACGAGCCAATCCGACAGGCATTGAATGATGATACTCGTTTGTTTGTATTGGAAAATTGTGTAGAAGATGTATTGGGATATTCAGCACCGTCATCAGATAAACCTTATAAGGCATATTGTTATATTAAAGATAACTGGAATTCTTGGAATGACGTAAGCCCTAAATGGAAGTCAATAGTAGAGCAGATCTTTAATGAGGGTAAAACGATAGCATGATCGTCCTTGGATTGTGTGGAGTTAAAAAACACTGCATCAACCAGAAAGAATAGTAAAGAGAAATTCACATTAGTTTATTAAAGTATACAGTAAGGTAAGAATATGGAAAATAGCATTGGCGAAATAGATTTAAATATGAAAAAATCTTTGAAAGACATTTATTCAAAAATTTTCTGTCGTATTGAGGAACAGTATATAATTGTATTTCTTTGCGGTGGAGCAAGTACAAAGTCAAAAAAATCTTTAAGAGATAAGATGAGATTATTATTGGAAAATGAGAAAAAAAGATATTCTTGGCAATTACCTATTAAAGTATTTTATCCGGAAGATTTATTAATTGATGTCTTGAACAAAACGAAAGATGCAGATTTGCTTAGTTATGAGCAATTTTTAGCTAATAATTCACATATTATATCTATTATCTGTGAAAGTGCAGGTTCATTAGTTGAATTGGGAGCATTTACTAATAATGAATATACAGTTAATAAAGTAATAGCAGCAGTTGATAAAAAAAGGGTTAAAGATAAAAGTTTTATAATGCTTGGACCAATTAAATATTTGAAAAAGAAAAATAAGCTAAATGTTGTTGAATATTCGTCAGATGAAAAAGAGTTTGCACGTGTTCTATTAAAAAATATTAGAGAGAAGCATGCAAAAGATAATAATGATAAAAAAATACGTTTAAATACAATTGTTGGCATGCATTATTTTATTCAGCTTTTACTGTACTATTTTAAACAGATTAATTCGAAAAAATTAGTTGATATGATTCAAATGGTTGCTCAAGACGAAAATATAGAAATGAAAGAATTCAATGTGCTTTTCAATGCTGCCTTGAAGTTGTTATTTTATGATAAACAAATTATAAAAATGACGGATCAGAGATATGCGGTATATGAATTGACAAAAAAAGGATATCATTCTATAGAAGGAATGATTGCACGCTGTACAAGCCGTGAAACATGTGATATGATACGAATTGAGATAATGTATTGTGATTTCTATAAATCACCCCATTCTTAGAATTGTTGTTAATATGCATTACATAACAACTAGGGGTTGATTCGACCTCGGAAGAAATATAAACACATGAAATTAGCTAAATCAACGGTGAACTTCCACGACAGTAGAACTCCCCCGTTGATTTACCCAAAAACATACTGAGTAAGGATGGGGTGATTTGTATGAATATGAGCAATAATGTTGTATTGAATACATTAAATGTACCAATTATCAATGATTTTGAACATCTTGCAGAGCAACTTTCATTAACACAAGAGTTGCTTTATTTTTTGACATATAAAAAGCAATATTGTTATACACGAAAAGAAATTCCTAAAAAAGATGGGACGAGTAGAATTTTGTATGTTCCACATTTGGCTTTGAAGGTTGTTCAGCGATGGATTTTAAAAGAAATACTAGAAAAAATAAATGTTTCAAATCAAGCAATGGCGTTTGTTCCAAAGAAGAATGGATTAAAAGTTAATGCAGAATATCATAAGAAGAACATCTTTATATTAGAGATGGATATAAAAAAATTTTTTGACTCAATAAAAGAAACCCAAGTGTTTCAGCTATTTTGTAAAATAGGATACAATACGGATGTCTCTGCAATATTGGCAAATTTGTGTACATATGAAGATGCATTGCCGCAGGGAGCAGTTACATCTCCTTATATTGCAAATTTGGTTACATATCATCTGGATGTTAGATTGAATGGTTTGTGTAGTAGGAAAGACATTGTGTATACTCGTTATGCAGATGATTTAAGCTTTTCTTCTAATAATAGAACTAAGTTAAATAGTATTGAAAAGTTTGTACAATGTATTGTAAGAGAAGAGGGTTTTGAAATTAATGAAAAGAAAACGAGATATTTATCTAATGATGTGAAGAAAACAATAACGGGCATAACGATCAATAATGAGGAGTTACATGTAGATAAGGACTTTAAGAAAAAGATAAGGGCAATGATATTTAATTCTATAGTAAACAAAGATTATTCTAAAAATGAAAAAATAATAGGTTGTATTGCATATGTTGATTCTATAGAAGAAGGCTATAAAGAAAAAATATTCAATTATATTATTCATGTTACAGAAAAAGGGCAATTGAAAGATGACATTGATATTGTTAATGCATATAATAAAAATAAATTTTTTAAATCATTACCGGATATGAAGTATGAGGAATCCCCTTTTTCTTAGAATATATATGTGGTGGCAACATTCTGGCAACAGTTCATCAGAAAGCCAGTGGAAATTATGTAATAGAAATAAAAACAAGGCATATTGTAAGTGAAACCTTAATCAATTCCGTTAAGTTTCGCCGCTGCGGAGCCGAGTTTGAATAATGAGCAAAATCCCAGAGGCCCTTTATTTACAAGGGTTTCCGGGATTTTATTTTTTGCACGTGATGCTACGGTGATGTTAATGGGGAGAAAGTGTCTTATTTTTGGGGATTTTTTGTTCTTATATGATGTTATATGTTTCATTTGTATAATCCACCTTTCTGCGAAAGGCACCAATGCGTCATGAAACTAGTGCATTAACCTTTCACTATCTAATCTGTTTTCCTTCTGATATTATCTTTTTACAAGACTGACACACTACAGAACACGTGGAGGTGAGTGGCGGGGCTGTATAGCGGCGACCTCACATTTGTATATGTTGTCGGTCATCCGTTAAGGCATCAATGATTGGCGCATAACGTAGCCCGTAAACTTATCTCTTCCAAAGTCGACTCGATTTTGCCGGATGACCAGTCACTGTCAGTTTTAAACTTACAAAATTATCAGGAGGTTATTTTATTGTCGTTTAAAATTCTCAAAAATAACTGTTGCGGACTTGATGTCCACAAAACCTGGATCTATGCCTGTATTGGTATTACCGATTCCAACGGACGTACAGAATATAAGCAAGCTCGCTTTTCTTCCTTTACTAAAGGATTGCAAGAGTTGTGTGACTGGCTTGTTAAATATAACTGTAACGATGTGTGCATGGAATCTACCGGAAAGTATTGGATTCCAGTTTTTAATATCTTAGAGAAGAATAACTTATGGGTTACTCTGTCTCATCCCAAATATACCAAACCACAAAAAGGAAATAAGACTGACCGTAAAGATGCAAAATGGATCTGCGATCTATATATGTGTGGTATGGTCAAGCCTTCCTTTATACCACCAGCTGATATTCGTCAGTTAAGAGATCTTGTAAGATATCGTTTCAAACTTACCTGTATGATTACCGGTGAAAAAAACCGTGCTCAGAATTGTCTTACTGTATCCAACTTTAAACTTGACGATGTCTTTTCTGATGTATTTGGGAAATCTTCACGTTCCATCACGGAACAGATTTTACAACACCTTGGGGAAACTTTTGATGTGGCACCTTTTGTTGACGGCAGGTGTAAAACTCCTATTGAAGAAATACAGGCTGCTGTTGATGGTGCTATTTCTACGGAACAGGCTGTAAAACTTAGACAATGTCTGAATCACATCGATGAATTAGAAAAGCATCAAGCAGAAATAGAACGGGAAATCTTTCGTCTCAGTGATAAGTATGAAAGCATTCTCAATCTTATACGAACCGTACCAGGATTCGATAAGAACCCATTGACTGCTATTCAGGTGCTCTCTGAAATCGGAGGTGATATGTCTGTCTTCCCCACAGCTAAAAACCTCGTATCATGGGCTGGATGTTGTCCTCATAATGATCAAAGCAATCATAAAATCAAATCCACTAGGATTTCCCGTGCTGGTTCCTATTTTAAACCAGTTTTGGTGCAAGTTGCAAATGCTTTAATTAAATCCAAGAAACATCCTGAATTTACTACCCGTTATCGACGTATAAAAGCACGCCGAGGGCACAAGAAAGCTATCATTGCCATCTGTCGTATGATCCTGACCGCTATCTGGCACATACTCACAGATTTAAAGCCATATACACCGGAAGGCTTTCTTGAGTCACGTCCTGTGAACGCTTCAAAAGTATTGACCACTTCACAGGCACTTAATCTGCTGAAACAACGAGGATATGTCATCAAAGATGATACTGTTCCTGTTACCTGATTAGGTGTTGTGCCTATATTTGATTTTCAAACCACCGAAAGATGGTTTATTTGCTATGTCCTTTATTTCTTAGTTGTCTTCTACTTATTTGTTTCAAACTTTATCTTCTGCATTGTCATTTGTGGCTCTTACTTCATTGAGAGCGTCAGCAAGTTTCCTGTCTTTTCCTGGATACAAATGAGCATAAACTTTCCAGGTTGTTTCCGGCACTCTCATGCAAAGGAGATATAGAGAAAATGAAAGAAATTATTAGCGAGCAAGAAATTAAAAAGTTTAATTATTATGGTTCCATCTATAAAGTTCATTTGGCCGTGTTGATTATATCGGCAGTACCTTTGTTTATGTGGCTCGGAAGGTATGCGTATATTCCGTTTGGGATTTTATTTATTATTACAATGTACTGAGCGTTAAAGGTTGAAAAACTAAAAAAGAAAAATGATATACAAACTTATAAGGAAATTGTTGCATTTACGGAGGGAAAAAAATTGGATGAACTTCATAAGGCAGTTGAAGTGGGAAAACGTCCTTATCAAAATATATTAAAGGTTATTATCAGTGCGGGTGTTACAGCGATGATTTGCTTCTTAATTGGAGTACTGATGCACTTATTCTTGAATTAATTAAATTTAAGGATATTTTGATTTATAGAATTATAAAATAGAGCATTTTTCTCGCAGATTTTAACCGGTAGTTAAGAAATCGAAGCCATAACTAAATGAAGGCTCAATTGTAAACACATATTAGAAATACTATAATGAGAATATAAACAGGAGGTAGGGACAATGCAAATTGGTGAGAAGATAAAAAACTATCGGAAAACTGCGGGATTAACACAAGAACAGGTGGCGGATTATTTGGACGTTTCTACTCCTGCGGTAAATAAATGGGAAAAAGGAAACACATATCCAGATATATCATTACTTCCGGCAATTGCTCGATTATTAAAAATTGATATGAATGAACTATTTTCATTTCGTGAAGAATTGACAGAAAAAGAGATTGGACAATTTGTGAATGAGCTTTCGGAAGTTTCATTGGATAGCTTTATAAAAGCTTTTGAGATGGGAAAAAATAAAATAAAGGAATATCCTCATTGTGATTCGTTGATTTATTCAATTGCTACTGTTCTAAATGCGGCGCTAACTTTATCCGATGTCGATGATGAGAAAAAGTTGGAATGCAATAATGTGATTGTTGAATGGCTGGAACGAACTGCTGAAAGTCCGAATGAAAAGGTAAGGATTTCCAGTATTTTTATGCTTGCGGCCAAATATATACAAATGGAAAAATATAAAGAAGCAAATATCTTTTTGGATAAAATTCCGGATACTGTGATAGATGGCACAATTATGAAAACGAATGTATTAGCACACCAGGAAGGGACAGATATTGCAGCGTTCTTTTTAGAGGGAAAACTGATGCAGACAGTTACGAATATACAAAACTATCTGTATAAGTTGATAGAAATGGAAGAAGAAACCGGAAATCATTGTAAAGCAGAGGAGATTGCCGAAATCACAGAACATATGGTATCGTTATTTGGTCTGTGGGATTACGGTAAAGTAGTACCACATCTATTGATTGCCGTGTATCGAAAGGATGTAGAAAAATGTATTCAGTTGATAAAAGAAGTGCTGATGGAGTCACAGAAGCCATGGAAGATGGTGGAATCACCTTTATATTACAGATATGCGGATACAGTACAGGGAAAATCTTTTTCAGGCGTTGGAAATAATTTTGTTCGTGCATTAGCTACAGAAATTGAAAATAAAGAAGAGTATGAATTTTTGAAAGGAAATAAAGAATTGGAGGCGATTTTTTCTCAATATTTGAAATAGATTGCGATAAAAATATATAGAAATGATAAAATAAAAGCTGTAAAAATCTACGTTGAATTTTACAGCTTTTTGTGTATAATAGAAGTAGCAGAAACAATTTAAATCAAAGGAAGGAGCTGAAAGAATATGGCAAATATTTTACCAGTATCTGATTTGAGAAATTATAATGAAGTCCTGAAGAACTGTCACAAAGGAGAACCAGTATATCTGACCAAGAATGGCAGAGGACGTTTCGTTGTCATGGATATTGAAGATTATGAGCGTGACCGTGCAGAGAAAAAGCTTCTCTTGAAGCTGCAGGAAGCTGAAGAAGCAGTGAAAGATGGCGAAGGTTGGTTAGATCTGGACGAACTGAAAGCACTTGTGGGGGAATAAGATGTTAAAACTGCGGATCAATCCGATTGTTGCAAAGGATTTGAAAAACATCCGAGATTATATTGCTGAAGATAACGAAGAATATGCAGCAAAGACCATAAAGGAAATTTACGGTAAATTTGAAAACCTTCAGATGTTTCCTGGAATGGGGTCAGATCTCTCCAAACGGGTCAGCTTTCGGACAGATTATAAATATGCGATATGGGAAGATTATGTTATTATCTACAAGGTCGGTAACGAATATGTAGAGATTTATCGTGTAGTTAACCGATATCAGGATATCACGAGAATCTTTGATTGATAACAGAGATGTGATAACAAATTGATAACACCGTTCAGTATAGTCTGGGAACTTTGGACAGTGGAACACATATAAAACCAGATAGAACCATAATTCCTATACAAAAGTGTATAGTGACGAGATTTTATTTGTGAGTTTGAGTAGCGGACTAAATTGCGAAAAAGCCCATAAATAAAGGTTTTGCGGGCTGTCTGGATGTTCCGGTGGAGTGCAAATGGAGTTAAAAAATCTTTTTTTTCTTTGTTTTCTTTCCGGAGTTATCTGAGATTTTCGCAAAAGTAACTATGCTCAGAAAATATAATTAGTGTGAATATGAAGAACAGTTTGTTTTGATGGAAATATTTTCCGTCAGGGCAGACTGTTTTTTTATACCCTTTTTCAATGATATTAACTCCATGGTTCAGCGATAACACATATGGAAACTGTAAAATTAAAATAATTTGCTAAATTTCGGAAAATGATGTCCGATTTTACATCTGCCAGTACAGAGTATATGAAGAGATAAATATTCAAAATACAGGAGGTACTGATTATGCAGAACAAATTATTTTTAAAGGCAGCCGATATATGTGAACTTCTGGAGGTAAAACAGACATCGGCTTATGAGATCATTGGCAATCTGAATAAGGAGCTGGAAGAACAGGGATATTTGACGCTTAGAGGAAAAGTTCCGACAAAGTATTTTGTGAAGCGTTTCTACGGAGTAGGCCCGGCGTCTGACGCATGAGTGCTGTAATTACTGTAACGGTAATTGCCTGTTACTGGACGATGGCGAGGAATGTGTTTGCGTACAAAGCATTTCCTATTCGCTGCTGTGCCGGTGGTTTCAGGCAGCCGTCCTCCCATTGGACGCTGCCCTGTACGCCGAAATCATCAAAGACCGGGATGAAGTGAAACGCTGCTGCGAGTGTGGGGCCACGTTCCAGCCGAAGTCTAACCGGGCCAAATACTGCGCGGCCTGCGCCAAACGGATGCGACGCCGTAAGGAGGCCGAGCGCCAGCGGAAAAGATACTGGCAGCACGAAGCATAAGAAAAGACGCCGGACACAGGCGGCCACATGGCCGCCGCGCCCGGCGCTTTGCTATCTGCTGTTACAGACAATCGCATAAATGAGTTTGTTTTCAAGGCGGTGCTTCATGTACTCGTCTACGCATACATGGAGCTGGCCGCAATCGTCATAGAGCGTCCGGGTACAGAGCTTGTTTATGTAACCGTTGTAATACTGCAAGACCTGTTCCACGGCCCCGGCGTCACCGGCGCGGGCCGCCTCGATCACTGCAAGGGGCAAAGGCTCCTTATATCTGGCCTGCTTCATTCTGCAATACCTCCCGTCAGTCTTGTTCTCATGGTTTCCAGCGTCTTAGTCCTGTGCCGCTGGACGGCGCTGCGGGACATTCCCACCACCGCGCCGATCTCGCCGTCCGTCAGTTCCAGGACACAATGCGGTATCAAGATGCTTTGTCCCCGGCTGGGGCAAGCTGGCAAAGGCAGTGGCCACCAGCCCGTCGCTGATCTGAAGCTCACAGCCATAGGCCGGAAATATAAAACTGTCGCTGGGGTACTGATCTATCGTGCATAGCGTGTCCAGTTCCGAAAGCGGCAGCGTTTCAAAGGATGTTTCCCAGCCACGCTGACGCTTCCTTTCCCGGAAGTAGTCAACGGCTTCATGGTACAGTACCAGCTTGCAAAAATGGTCAAACTGGCAGCGCCTCCCGTAATCATCAGGGGTAACTTTCATCTTCTCACCCCCTTTCCGTGGGGAGTGAGCAGGATGATCCTGTCCGTTGTCAGGGGCCTATGCTGGCCCTGGTCTGCTGACCGCCTCCTTTTCCATCTGATTTTTTGCCGGAAATGAGAATCCGCGAAAATCGACAAAAATCGCCCGGCAGGTCGTAAACCTACCGGGCGACGATTTGAAGCGTTTTGTTGTTTTCTTACATGGTATAGTTCATACTCATAGCCGGAATATTCCCGTGGCGGGGCAAGGCTTTTTTTAAGAGGTAGAAGAGGATTAGATTATAATGATAGTAAAACAGCATGGCGGCGTCCTCCCGTGGGCCGCCATGCCTTTAACTGCTGGGAATGACAGAAAGAAAGCAGCGGCCTTGATTTCTCAAAACCGCCACCAGTGAATATAAATTAAGCGTGAAAATGGGTCTGCCCAGCAGCGTTTTTTTTCTTTTCTGCCGCTGGGCAGATGTTTTTTCTTTAGGATAATAAGCGGGAATCCTCGGCAATTCAATTACCGAGATGAAAGCGCAAACTGTGCATATCTGCACTCATAATAAATAAAAATAACAAAACGGTTTTCATTCAATTTCTCCCTATAAAAAGCTGTATCCAGCATTATAAAAAAGAAAATATGTTCGATATTTTATTGCGAAATTTTTGATATCATGGTATCATATATGTATGAAAGAAAATCTTATACATTACCGCACTTGTGTGTGTAATATTAATTACCATATGGTATAGTCAGTGAAATACCGGCGGAAGATATTAAATGTGGAGGTCGAGGCATATCTGCAGGAACTGGTGCAGGAGATCGCGGAAGATAAGGGCTTTACGGTCCATCTGTTTGAATGTGGGGAAGGAGACCATGTACACTGTTTTGTGTCAGCCCCTCCGAAATTATCCATAACTGCGATCATGAAATACCTGAAGGGGATCTCCGGCAGGAAACTTTTCGAACGTTTTCCGGAAGTAAGAAACCAGCTTTGGAAAGGGGAGCTGTGGAACCATTCCTATTATGTGGAAACGGTCGGATCTGTATCGGAAGAAAATATCCGCAGGTATATCGAACATCAGAGCAAAGCGTACTGATATGATGGAGGAGAGGAAATGCTGCTGTCAAAGAAAACATCCATAAAGGTCAGCCGGGAATATGCGAACCTCATCGGGCATATGTGTTATGCAGCATCCAAGCTCTGGAATGTCTGTAATTACGAGCGTCAGCATTACAAAGAAACAGGGATGGTGCAGTATCCTGACTGGTACTATCAGAAAAAAGCCCATAAAGAGGATCTGTGGTATAAACAGCTCCCGTCCCAGACTGCCCAGGAAGTCTGCAGGCTGCTGGAAAAGGCATGGAAGTCTTTTTATGCCCTGAAAAGATCCGGGGGGATCGAGACTCCCAGGCCGCCGCGGTTTAAGCAGGAAAGTATCCCCATTACCTATATGCAGATGGGGATCGTGCATGAGCGGGATACGGACAGAGTCCGCCTGTCCCTTCCAAAGACATTAAAGAAATATATGGAAGAAACATATCAGATCCATGAAAACTTTCTTTACCTTGAAAATAAGATTTTCAGGGGCATGGACCAGATCAAACAGATGCGGATCTATCCGCCGGAGAAGGGAAGCTGTAAAATTATTGTTGTTTATGAGGTTCCTGACCAGGAAGAACTTCCACAGAACGGACATGAACTGTCTATTGATCTGGGGCTTCACAACCTTATGACGTGTTATGATTCCGAAAATGGGAAGACGTTTATCCTGGGCAGGAAGTACCTTGAATTGGAAAGGTATTTCCATAAAGAGATCGCAAGGGTGCAGGCCCAGTGGTATGGGCAGCAGTCCGGAAAGGGAGTAAAGCATCCGGTCACATCAAAACATATCAGGAAGTTATATAAGAGAAAACAAGACTCAGTAACGGACTATCTGCACAAGATCACAAGATATCTTGCAGAATACTGCCGGGAACAGGAGATCACCTGTGTCGTTACAGGGGATATCCGGAACATTCGGAGAGAAAAAGACCTGGGACACAGGACAAACCAGAAGCTTCACAGCCTGCCGTATAACAGGATCTACATCATGCTGGAATATAAGCTGAAAAGATATGGGATCCGTTTTGTAAAACAGGAAGAAAGTTATACCAGCCAGTGCAGTCCGCTGTCACCGGAAGTAGGGAAAAGATATGCGGAACCGTCCAACCGGAAAGAGAGAGGATCATATAGGGATGGAAACAGAGTCTATAATGCAGATGCGGTAGGCGCATATAATATCCTGAGAAAATATCACTCCGTATCAGGAGTAAAAAAAGAACTGTCCGTAACCGGACTGAAAACACCGGAAATAATAAAAGTAGCTGTATAGCTCTAAAGAGCAAACAGTAGTGGTGCCATGGATGCACCCTGAAAAAAGGCGGTATCCCGCCTTAATTCAGATGCTCTGGTAACTCAGTTACCGAGTAATTCACATACATGATAAGAGGAATTTTTGAAGATTCCATAAAGATTTGAAAAATGGACGGACATAAAAGACGTCCATTACACTATCGGAAAATCAGCAAGGAAGTTTCATAGTAACCTTTGCGCCGCCGGTTTCTTTTGAATTTTCTAAAATAAGCTGACCATTATGTTGTTCCATAATCGAATTTGTAATATATAGCCCCATACCAAAGTGTAACTTTGAATTGCGGCTTTGATCGCCCATATAGAACCGTTCCTGTGCGTGGCATAATGCCTCTTTAGAAAACCCCGTTCCCTCGTCTGTGACTGAAATTTCCACGAAACCGTTGTTACTCTGAACATCCACATAAAGCGTTCCGCCTTGCGGGGAGTAGTCCAGCCCATTACTGATAACATTCATAATAGCACGTTCTATCAGCACCCTATCAAATTTCAGCATTTGAGGGAGTGAAACAGTATTCATTTGCAGCCGGATTTCTTTTGTCCGGCATAGTGATTCCATATAACCGAACAAGTGCTGCATGAACGCTGGCAAGTCTATACTTTCAATATGGAGCTGATAACCAACCGCCGCCCGTGATATATCAATCAGGGTTTGAATATATGACTGCATCTGGCCGGAGCTTTCCACGACGTAACCAGCGTATAATCGTTGCTCATCATCAAGATTTGTTTCTGTGAGTAAATCAGCATTTCCTTGAATAACCGTCAGAGGCGTTTTCAAATCATGGGCAAGCGCGGCGATTTGCTCTTTCTGTGTCTGTTCGGTTTTCCATTGCCGTTCTAACGAAATTTTCAGATTATCTTTCATATCTGAAAAAGATGCAAGGACATCTTCAAACTCTTTGATTTTCGCGTGTCCTACTTCAAAATCAAGGTTTTGCTTTGAAACCTCCGCAGTTGCTTCAAAAAGCGGGGTCAGTTGTGTACGCAGGTTCTTAGCAAATCTGGCGGTCAGTATGATAATGACCAGCAGCGAATTTACAGCCATCAGGATAAACGCAAGCGTGTCAGGAGATGGAAAATATTCCGGTAGCCATGACACTGTAAATTGAGAACCAATATAATACCTTAAAACGCAAAATTCGTTTTCCCGGACAACAAGTGCAAACTGCCTCCCCGTAGCATATTCAATATATTCTCCCTTTGCGTACAGCAGGGCAATTTCTTTTTCATCATCGTCCATATTGCTGTAAAGCTCATTAAAGTTCTTGTCCAGAATTAAGTAGCCGCATCCCTGTGGAATCATAACCTTTGTAATATCCGGGGCAATCGTCAGCGTTGGAATGATCTCTTTTACCTGCAATTCACTTAGATTTGCTCTTGTAGCTAATCCAGCATTTACAGCAAGTCCCTCCAAACCAGAAGGGACAATAATTGCCGCTACCAGCATGACAATGAGGGAGATAGCAAACTGGCGAAACAATATTTTCAATGTAGGTTTCTTTTTCACTCCCATTTATATCCTATCCCCCATACGGTGCTGACCGGACTTATTTTGAAATGCTCCAATTTCGCACGAATATTTTTTATATGCGTTGAGATCGTAGAGTTATCGCCTATTCCATCAAACCCGAAAACGGCTTCATAGATTTGTTCTTTTGTAAAAACCTGTCCCCGGTTTTTCGCAAGGTATTCACAGATTGAATACTCGCTTTTGGTAAGGGGAACCGGCTGTTCTGAAACATACAATACCTTTGCGGAAAGGTCAAATCTTATATCAGGCTCAAATGAAAGTGTGCTGTGATGCTCCCTTTTTTCTCTGCGTAAATGTGCCGCGACACGGGCGCGAAGCTCCTGAATACGAAAAGGTTTCGTAATATAATCATCCGCACCGATGCCCAATCCAAACAATATATCTTCCTCTAATGTCTTTGCGGTCAGAAAGAGAATCGGGCAGTCTACCATATTCCTGATCTGTTTGCAAAACTCAAACCCGTCTGTGCCAGGCATCATCACATCCAAAAGAATGAGGTCATAGAAATGCAGCTTTTTGATGTCTACATCATCCGCATTTTGACAGACTGTTATCAAATATCCATCTTTCCCCAAACTGTTCTTAATCAATTCCAAGATAGAAACTTCATCGTCAACTACAAGTAAGTGGGTCAAAAAATCACCTCCCGCCCCATTATACCACATTGTCGAGGTTACTCATCATTATTTTTAATGTCAGCTTTCCGATATTCATTGTTGATATTTACAGCTACGGCATTGCTTATATCCACATCCACAATACTGTAAACGTAGCCGAAACTGAAATCTTCCCCCGCCACATTTTTGAAGCGTTTCGATACCTGCCCGATTTCTTCTTGCAGTTCTGACATTTCAAGACATTCATCCGTTATGGTATATGTCAGGCCGTTATATGAAATTTCATCATAGTTTGCGGCGTTCAGCTCATAATACGGCAGAGATTCATTTAACGCCTTATTTTTATCGGCGGTATCGCGGAGCGCACCGCAGGCCGATAAGCATATAAGATTTACAAGCACAATTACCACGGCAAACAGGCACTTTTTATTCACTGTTTTTACCTCCCTCCCAACCATGAAACCAAACCAAACTGGCAATCAGCAGACAAACAGTGCAGCATACAGAAATAATCATACCGCTGAAAAAATCGGTTTTTACCTGTGCATACAGTTGGGGGCTATCCCATGCAAGCACAGTGTAATCCATAGCACGAACGCCCCAGGCCCAGGGAATATATTTCCATGTAGCGTCACCAAGCCCTGTTATCATAAGGGCAGCTATTAAACTCCCTGCAATTCCCAATCCCATAGATGCACCTTTTCCGAAGCTCATTCCCACAAACAAATGAATCAGGTAAATGGGAAGCATGGTAATCAACAATAGAATCCCTGCTTTCAGGTAAAGGCTTGCCGGAGCATCCCTATATAGTGCAGCGAATGTTCCTAACGCTAAAAATGTTGCGCCAAAAGCACAGATCATCAGAAAACCAAGTTTACCAATATACGTTGCCATGCGAGATGGGATTGTTCCCAACAAAAGCTGATAATGCCCGGCCTGATTTTCGATCTGAACAACCAGGCCCACAATAATGCCGATCAGAAACGGGAACGCAACGGCCAGCACTTCCAGATAGGCACTGATTTTGGTTGCCAGTTCCCATCTGGATATATGATAGTAACCCGCAAAAATCGCCGCACATATAATCGGAATCATGCTGTGCATATAGAGCAAAATGCTATGTTTACACTTCTGATATTCTGCTTTCCAGCAGCGAACCACAGATACCATAGTTACCCCACCTCCTTTTTCTCAAACCATCTTGCAGTTAAAAATGACAGCGCCGCAAACCAGGCCAGCGAAATGACCAATACAAGTATAATCATCCAAAATGCCATTGCCGTACTCTGATCTGCAACCGGCTCACCATTAGGCAAAATACCTAACACGGAAATCATAAGATGCGGCACCCAGCTATACGGGCAGATCATCCACAAAGAGGTTGTAGCCGTGAAAATCCCTAAAACGCTTCCAAGTCCGGCATTAAGAATAACCGTGACAAAGATACCAATTTTTTTTGATAACCATAAGCACAGCGGAACTTCCCATAGGCTTGCAATGACAATACAAGCTGTTCCGGCCGCAGCCTGCCAAATTCCGATTGTCAGGGGAATTTCGGTGATAACTAATATTGCAAAACCGCCCAACAGATTTAGCGCCAGGAAAATGAAATTCCCCACACAGGAGTAAATACCGGCCACTCCAATTTTTGCTTTCCAGACTTTGTTCTGCGAAACAGGCAATGAAGCAACGGCACGATATTTTAGTTTGCCATTATCCCGCTGTTCAATCAAGGCACAGGTGAGCGTAAGGAATCCAGGATAAAGCAGGTTATACCACCAATTATAAGAATTGAGCTGGAACCAAAGAGGGGCAAAAAAGTTCATAAGCGCAGTTACAAACGGGGCCAGAACGATCAGCGTTTTTGTGAAAGTTCTCTTATGCTTTAGGTTCTCTGCCTGAATATATGCCATCTCCATTTAATATCCCTCCTTACCATTTCTGCGAATAACATCCATAAAGAGTTGTTCCAAATCTTCACCGGCGCGAAGCTCTCCCTCATATCCAAGGACGCCGCCAGCAATGATACCCACATGATCTACAATCTGCTGGACTTCTGACAGAATATGGCTGGACAAAATAACTGTAATCCCTTTGCAGGGAAAAGAGCGAATTAACTCTCGAAGTTCCTCAATCCCTAAAGGGTCAAGGCCGTTAGTCGGTTCATCCAGAATCAAAAGCTGGGGACTGTTCAGCAATGCAATAGCAATACCAAGCCGCTGCTTCATACCAAGAGAAAACTGCCCGGCCCGTTTCTTGCCGGTATTCGTGAGCTGGACAATTTGCAATACCTCGTTAATTCGTGCATCGTCCAGGCCGAGCAATGTAGTTCTGACTTTGAGATTTTCGTATGCAGTCAGATTTTCGTAAAGCGGGGGCATCTCAATTAAAGCACCGATATGCTCCAGATCATTCCGCTTCCACGGGTGGCCGTCAAACTCGATGCTTCCCGATGTGGGGCGCAAAATGCCGGTGAGCATTTTTAAGATCGTGGATTTGCCAGCCCCATTCGGCCCCAGCAGACCATAAACCGAGTTGCGCCGGATGTTCAGTGACACATTGTTTACCGCCATTTGCCCCTTGAAATTTTTGCAGAGGTCAGTCGTTTTCAAAATCATATCCATATAATCAAGTCCTTTCTTTGATTTTACGGATAGCATACCGGGCAATTTTGAAGATTTCATAAAGATTCCCGAAAACAGAATATGAACAATACACCGTAACCGTGGAGCATATCGCAACAAAGCACCAACCTACGCATTTAGGGCCTTAAAAAGCCCTATATTTCACAATGTCATTAACTTTAGCAAAAAGCAGAAATCGTAAGTATTTATAAAACTATGA
>ERZ773118.714-NODE-714-length-29969-cov-3.99906_pt1 | contig 29969 bp, 31 predicted proteins | sample MGYA00580562_ERZ773118 | MGnify/ENA primary metagenome ERZ773118 (study PRJEB29015, sample SAMEA2737878) | human gut metagenome | biome: human gut; feature: human-associated habitat; material: faeces | place: China | collected 2012 ... | reverse complement strand
TGCTGACTTCTGTGCGTTCAGCATTGCTTTATGCAATGGTTACCTCTTTCAAGGCGTACCGCACAGACCTCCCTAGGTACCACACGTTTCTTCCTCTCCATCCGTCTGCCTCATTTATCATGCATGATTCCGTGTAGTTATTGGGCTTCGATTTGATATGCAACCTTACCCTCATGCATAACCTCATATAAGGTTTCTGTCCGTCAGACCAGAGATTTGCCCATGAGTTAGTATGTTCCTCACATCCAGCTTCCTTCAGATTCCACCTCACGATGGACACCCTTGCTTTCGGCTATATCCTTCCCACTACCGGGAGGATTCGGGACTTTAACCCGTTAGAAACGTGCGCCGCTAGGCGCACATATGAAAAGAAGCTCGTATCAGCTATTGACCGATACGAGCTTCTCCGTTTATTCTCTGTTTCCGGTAATAAAGTAGTCGCAATACTCTCCGCCATTCGCCAGCGTCTGTTTTCTGTGCAGCACGCCGTGCTGAAGCGTGATCATCACTTCATCAAGTTCGCAGAACAACGGCATGAGTTCGGAAACACTGAGTTTCTCCGTGTAAATGCAAATCGGGCAGCGGGTAATGCGGTAGTAACAGGCACCCTCATACGGCTGCCCGACAAAATCCACCTTGAAGGAGGTCGGGTATTTCGCTTCCTTTTCGGGCGTGTACCATTTGGCGTATTTGACAACGCTCTTTTTGTTCTCCGCCTTGCCCTTGTCGGTATTCAAGTCGGTCTTTGCAAAATACCACTTGATATGATAGAGTGAGCGGCGCATCATTTCCTGCACGACCGTTGGCGGAATTTTCTTTTCGCTTGCCACATAGGGCGCAACGAAGGCAAGGGCGAACAACTCGTTGTATGCCATAGGGTTATCGTCACCGATGTCGTCTGCTTTCTCGACAAGCTCACGATAGACCTTTTTGCTCTTTTTCATAATGTCGGCGGCATATTCCCTGCCGTACTTCTCTGCCAGAACCTTTTTCATCGGGCTTTTGAACATCCAGAAATAAAAGCCGTTGTATTTCATATCACTTTTCCTCCCGTGATTTATTTACAGGCTTAAGAAACGTAGCCTAGCCGCCGAAGTGATAGACCATCGTCGCGTCCATATATAGCCCGGCAGTCTTGCGGTCGGTACATTCCGCCATGCTCCGGCGGTAGCTGTCAAACTGTGCGGAGATCAGCTTTCCATGATGCCGCGCCGATTACTTTCTTCCCACCAGCAATGTTGAGCCGCAAAGCATCAGGCGTCCGGCTTCCTTCGGCGTCATAAAGCTGCCGTCGGTCGTGTCGATCAGCTCTACGCGCTCATAGCCCATATCCCTGAGCTTTTGGACAAACTCCTGCATATCGCCGTATCTGCGAGGCGACATCAGGTCATGGATGGCAAACGTTCCGCCCTTTTTCAGCACGCGCAGCGTTTCCAGCAAGAAGCGCCTGCTTGTCCTTCCCGTGATATTGTGATAGACATAGTTGCTGGTCACTGCGTCGAAGCTCTCGTCGGGGAAATCCAGCTTCACGGCGTTTCCACGCCGGAACGAAACGTTTTTCACGCCCTCCGCAGCGGCGTTTTTTTCGCACAGCGGCAGGCTGAAGGAGGCATATTCCTTGCCCCAGCGGTCAATGCCGACCATTTTCCCCTGGGGATTGCGCTTTGCGCAGGCAATGGTCAGCGCACCGCTGGGTGTACTTTGCACAAACGACAAAGGCAATGCCGAACACCACTCCCAGCGCGACGCGCAGCTTTCCGCTCACACCGATGCCGAATACGCCGAAAACGAGCAGCAGCGCAAGGGACAGCACCGTTCCCGCGATAAGCGAAACCAGCATTCCCTTGGGAATTCAGTTTTTGTAGTCAGGCTTCATATTCAAGACTCCTTTTTAATTGAGTGTGACTTCTCTCATAAACCGCAGCCGCGATGCACCAGATCATGATAGCACTGTTCGTGCTGCTCTGGCTCATCACGGACATCCATGTAGCCACCGGCATCTGCATTGCCTGCGCAATATCCGGTACTGCAGCCAGCAGAAGGTTCCATGTGACCGGATGGAAAGCAAGCATCCACCTTGGATAGCGCGTTTTTCCGGCAAGCAGCATCACAAAATGGATACCAAAAACCAATAGCATCGGAACATACATGGGGAGGATCGCGGGGAGCATATCGTCCTGATAGGCCGTAACCGCCGCAAGCGCGGCCTCCGCTCTGATACGCGGCCCCAGATAGGTGGTAAACCATGCCATGGTGGCCACCCATGTATGGATGGTCAGAGCGATCGCAACGGTGAATATCCCGCACAGAAACTGGATGGTTCTGGTCTTTCTATATTTTTCGTCGATGTCCGCATTCAGTGCTTTTACCACAAAGTAATAGAGAAAGCCCCCAATCGCTCCCAGTCCAACGGTAAGCACGGGCCTCCACAGCCCATAAGAGCCAGACAGATAACAGGCTCTGTTGAAAAGGCCGGTGTCGGTTTTCTGAAGCGGAACGCACCCCAGCAGCCAGTCCCCGGCAGCCATCAATCCACATCCGATCGCGCCAAGAATGCACCAGCGGATGAACTGTTTTGTTTCTTTCGTCTTCATTTTCTTCATTCCTGCGCCCCTATTTTATGATCTTCATGCAAAAGTCGCAGCGGTCGTCCCCGCGCCCCAACGTCATGCTTCTCTCCCAAATCAGCTTCGGATGCAGCCCGGCGTAGCTGATGTCGTCACTGTCGCAAAAGCAGCGGCACAGCTCCGGGTAGCCGTATTCTGCGCAGGTGTCGTGATAGGGACATTTCACCATATCCACACGCCATATACCGTTGCCGACCTGCAACTCCTTTGGGTCAAAGCCCGCCGCCGGGCCGAAGACGCTCCGCGTGGATTTGACGAAAACGCTGGGAACAAGGCGGTAAAGCCCCGGTATGAGCAGCAGGGTGGCAAGCTGTTTGTGACTCGTTCTCGCCAACCGCTCCACATAGCCGTGAACGATTTGCAGCGCCTCTTCTTTCGGCATGACCCGCTGCAAGGTTTCGTAGGCCGCAATACCCGGTAAGATCTGCCGCTTGAGGTGGTATTGCTTCTCCTTGCTTGCATCTGCATTTTCAGCCAGCAGCGCATTCAACCGTGTATCAAAAAAGGCCTTCAGCTCCTTGGCGTGCGAGGAAAAGCGCTGTGCCGCAGTCTCCCGAAAATCACGGGAGAGATAGGTTTCCTTCATCGTCCGGCCTCCGTCTCAGGCTTCACGAAGCCCTTCTTTTTATACCCGCAGTCGCAGTATGGGCCGCCGGAGGCGAGAGTGTACTGCCGCACGAAGTCGGTCACGCCGCCCGCTTCGCTCATGGTGTAGTCCAGGCGGCACAGCGCCGGAGTGAGGTCATATAGCCCCAGCTTTTTCATCAGCACACAGATGCCGCATTTGGTGAAGCGTCCCTCGTATCCGCTGCCGTCGGGGTATTCGTAAAACTCCATATTCCATGAATACGGGTTGCGGTCGGCGGCTTTCAAGGCTGCGGTCGCCTTCATGCCGGAAATGTCCTTTTCGGCAAATTTGCTCTTTCCGCTCTTGCGGCAGAACCATTTCATCGGCTTTGTCATCATGGATTTTGCGTAATACTCCGTCAGCCACTCCACATCCGAACGCTCCGGCATGGAGAGAACGAACGCGCCGATCATTGCGCAGTTGACGATGTTCATCTTGAAGCGATCCGCTTTTTCAAACTCCGGCAGGTCTGCGATGATTGCTTTGTATTTCGGCTTTGCATTTTTCGTGATCGCTTTTGCCGTATCGGTATCGTAGCCGAGCACCTCTGTCAGCTGCTTTTGGAATGAGCCTGCAAACAGCGCCCACATTCCCATGGGCATACCTATGTATTTCATTGCACTGTCTCCTTACATTCTCCGCATTTTGCCTTCTCCCGCAGCAAAACCAGCCCCAATACCAAAACCAGCAGGTGTCCGGCGGATTCCGTGCCGTGATCGATCTGATCCAGCGGCCACGGCAGAAGCGTGAAGAGATTTCCCACAATCCCCGTAAAAACGATGGGGTTGCAGAAGGATGCCAATATCCGCTGTGCTGTGTTTTTCAGCGGGAGCATCCTTTTCCAGATCATAACGAGCATCACGACGGAAAGAAGTACATCACACAGGATATATGCTGCCAGCAGCGGCGCGGCGTTGCAGTAAAAAACCTTATTGGCGATCTCTGCTGCCGCCTGCATATCGCCGTATTTCTCAAAGGTAAACTTGAAGATCAGCGCCATGTTCGTAAACATAGCATGGACATAGCCCCAGCAGACCGTGCCGGTGAGATAGGCGATATGAAACAGCTTGACCCACTTCTGCTGCTTTGGTTGGGTGAGGTGCCGCTTCAGGAGCTTCCACATCTGGTGAAAACCGATGTAATAGAGTGCCGTTCCGAGAACACCGCAGATAATGCTGACCACCATGCGCCATGTGGCCATATTGAGATAGGCGACTTTGACCATCAGTCCGATGGATTCCGTGCTTTGGGTTTTCCCGGTCGCCGCAAACAAAAAGTCGCCGATCACATAGAGCAAGCACCCGATCATGCCCGCAATAAGCGCTCGTTTTTCTTTACTCGATTTCATTTCCTGCCTCCAAATCCGATCTTCACGATCTGCATTTTCATCATGCCGTCGCCGACCTTTGCGAGAAAACGGAAAAAGCCGCTGACGGATGGGTCGCGGAGATCGTTGTAGCCCAGCATATAGCCCCGACTCGTGACCTGCAAACGGCTGTCCCACAGGGAAAGCTCGCTTTTTGCGTTCGAAACCGCAAAATACGCGCCCACATCCTGGATCTTCGCGCTCTTGAGCCATGTCTTGGCGATCATCTTCACCGCCGTCCGATTTGCAGCGTCAAACACCAGCACGCTGTCCGGAAAAGCGTCTGCCATTTGCTGTACCAGCGTCTTGACCTGCTCGGTCAAAAAATAGTAGAACACGCCGGAGGCAAAGAATACCGCACCGTTTGAAGAGTCAATTTTTCTAAGCCATTCGGTATTGTTCAAATCGCAGGGGATATTTTCTTCACGCTCCCCGGCGGGCAGCAGCTCATTGCGCACGGCGATCACATCCGGGAAGTCCAGATTATAAATCTTGCAACTGCCGTTGTCGCAGCTTCTCCCTGTGCTGTCCAGTCCGCAGCCCAGATTGACCACCGCCGCATTGGGGTGAGATTTCAGATAATCCCGCACCTCAAAAGCAAGGTCATTCTGCCGCATGGCCACCTCCAGTGAACCGAAACGCTGCATCAGGCTGCGGGATTTTTTCTCCGCCTCTGAAAAGTCGTAGTCGATCTCGTCAATCAGGCGAACCGCTGTTTCGTCCCGGTAAAGATTCGGGTATAGTTCTGAGCAGACCTTCCGCGCATACAGCGGAATGATCAGCGTCTCCTGTACGGTGTTTTTCTCGATTTTATATTTCATATAGGTATCTCCTTCAGTGAATAAATACCGACATAATCGCCGCCAGTGCTGCCGAAATGACCGCCATACCAACTGTGCCGAACAGCCACTTTTTGCCCTTATCCTTGGCTGTAATGTAGGGTTTCAGGTCTTCCGTTCCCGGAATTTCCCATGCGTTCGTATGTCCTACCCAATAGCCGTCAACCCAAAATCGGTCTATGAGATTCATAACGGACAGTATGACCAGCAGCTGCCAAAAGCCCTGAACGAAGCCCTTTGCGCCGTTGAGCGCATAGACACACACCAGCACATAGGCGATGTAACCGGGAACGCAGACAGCTTTGAAAATCAAAGCATTTCGCTTAATTTTCGCGTGTGTTGTAAGTCCCAGCGTTACGCACCGCTCCTGCACCTCCGGGCTGTAAAGATGCACCATGCCCACCGCGCCCTTGCGGATACCCACGGCACAGATGATAATCAGCAGAACCCCCAGCCCCAGACCTTCCAAAACCGTTTGTAAAAGCATTACTTGTTCCTCCTGTATCCTTTTTCGTCCCGGTATTCGGGATGCTCCTTTAAATATGGATCCTTGTTGCCGCAGATGGTATAATCACATCGGCAGCCGTCCACGCAGGTAGTCGTCCGCACCAGTCTTGCATGGAGCAGCTCCATAGACGCAAAGTCCACATTACACAGGGCGGGCATAATATCCGTAAGACCGTGCTTGATAGCAAACTCCGCTGCCGGGCACGCCGTAAATTCATAATAAATAGGCTTGTCGGTTTCATAAGGCGCAACCGCCATCTCGTAATCGTGCCATTTGTCGCAGCCGCTTTTCGAACGAACAAACGCCTTGTACATCAGCTTCCTCCAGAACGGCTTGTTGCAGTCCACAAATTTCAGCCTGCGGAAGATCGGCAGGATCAGATTTTCCTCCATCTCTTCGATTTCACGGAACGAAGTAACTGCTTTGCAGACCACATAATAGCTCATGATGGCGATGCAGTCGTAGGTGCCGCCTACGCCGTTGTGGAAGTTCTTTTTGCCGCCCAAGTCGGTGCGCCAGTCGGAGAGAAAGACCGCGTACTGCCGCTGTACCTGTTCCCATATCGCCTCCCGCTCTGCTTCCGGGTAGTGCAGGGCGATCTTCGCCCGTATCTCTTTCTTGCAAGGCTTTGAATACAGCACATGGCTTTTGCGGTCGAATAGAAGCTCGTTGTCCTTCATCTGATTGCCTCCCTCCTTGTTCTTTCTTGCGTGCATGAGACCATCTCAGATTTAACCCGCTTTTCGGCAGACAAACCATGCCATGCTTTTCAGGTTTCCCATGTCCACATCCGTATACATTCCATCCAGCCGTGCTTTCAGACTGGAAACCGTCTCATAGGGCGGTGTGAAAAACCCTGCCTTTTCATAAGCATGCCGGACAAACCAATCCGTCCGCTTGTGCTCGCCCATCACATAAAAGCAGCCGCAGAATGTCCCGCCGGGTCTCAAAACCCGGAATACCTCCCGATAGGCGGCCCCTTTGTCCGGGAAAGCGTGAAAGCCGTTCAACGACAAAACGATGTCAAAGGTGTCGTCTGCATAGGGGAGTGCTCCCACATCTCCCTGCCGGAAGGTTACATTTTTCAGGTGCAGGCAGTCAGCCTTTTCCCGTGCCTGCCTCATCATATCGGGCGAATAATCGAGACAGGTAATGTCCGCTTCCGGCATAGTCCGATAAACCGGCATGGTCAGAATCCCTGTTCCCACCGGCACTTCCAGCAGCTTGCCGGAGAAATGCTCCGGAATACCGGACATTGCCTTTTCCAGATGGGCGTCGTTTTTCGCCTTGTTCATTGCCCACACCAAGCGGCACACCGCTTTCCCGCTCAGAGTAGAGCAGGTGATCATGCCGTCATAAAAACTGTTTCCGCCCGTCATTCGGTACGCACCGCGAATAGCTTCTTTTCGTTCCATGGTTCTTCCTCCGTGTTTCAATCATCACACGACCGTTTCCGATCTCATTTTTTCAAAATGTCCACGATTTTCGCGAAGTCCTCCTTTGCCTCCTTGAAGATCGGCAGCATACAGTAGCAATGCACCATCTTCGGGCGGGCGGACACCGTATAGGGGACATTTGCCCGTTTGCAGGCTTCCTCAAAGTCCGGCAAAGCACCGTAGAGCACCTCGTCGGCAGAATAGAAGAAGTGAATATCGCCTACGCCGGTAAAATCTCCCCGAGAGCCAGAGAGCATATAGTCCGGCACATTCTCACAGCCGTGCCGCATGAACTTCTCCACCGTCACCATGAAGGCATAGTCGATGGAAACATCTCTTTCGTTCAATGCCTTCATCCGCGATTTTTCGCCATCGTTCCACGGCACTTCGCCGGGGGATACGGCGACGATGTGCCTCGGCTGCGGCAGCGGTTCGGGCTGCGCGTTGTTGTGCGCCGCAATGCCCAGTGCCAGCGCACCGCCGGAGGAAAAGCCGCAGGTACTGACGTTCCCGCCGCCGTACAGTGTAATCATTTTTCGATAACATTCGTACACCATCGCGTATGTTTCAGTAATGCAGTGTTCCATGCAGAGCGGGTAAAACGGAAACCACACATCACAGCCGGTCTCGCGGCAGAGCTTGCGCATCACAGGCAGGTCGCCCTTATCGGGGCCGATCACCATGCCGCCGCCAAAGAAATAGAGAATCGCGCGCTCGGACGGCTTCGGATGCTCTCGCACGATCAGGCAGGGAAAGCCGTTTACCGCAATCGTTTCATAATATACCTTGCGGTCGGTGGGCGTAAAAACGCCACGATGCCGGTTCTGCTTTTCAATTTCCTTTCGCAGTGCATCCTCCGGCAAGGCGAACGCCTTTTTCGCGCCGGAGAGCTTGTATACGCTGCGTAAGATAGATGCAAAGATACTCATGATTTAGCCCCCTCATTTCCGTGCCGTGATGCACAGCCAGCTTTTCTTTTTGTGTATCTGCACATCGTGAAAGCCCGCCTGCTCCAGATACGCCTTCAGCTCGGCGTCCTTGTAGATGGTCATGCCGCCGATGATCTCCGTCCACTTCTTGTCCTTGTCCGTATCGCCGTTGCTTTCGTTGCAAATGAGTAATTTCCCGCCGGGCTTCAGCACCCGGTAAACCTCCCGGAAGCACTGCGGCAGATCGGGCCAGAAATAGACGGTTTCAAAGGCTGTGACCGCATCGAACCAGTCCTTTGCGAAAATGATACGCTCCACGCTGCCCTGCCACACCACGCAGCGCCCCTCCTGAATTGCGGCTCGGTTGAGGCTTCGAGCCTTCTCCACACTGACGGGAGAATAGTCAATGCCCTTGACAATACCCTGTGGGTATTTTTTCAGCAGCCTTTTCATGTTCGCCCCGCCGCCGCAGCCGCAGTCCAGCACCTTGGCGTCCGGCGCAACATTCAGAAATTGAAGTCCCCACTGGGCCACAGGACTGTGACCCAGGTTCATCATGGCAACCATGATTTTCCCGCCAAGCCCCACAGGCTTTCTGGTGTTCTCAAAAAATGACATCTTATCACACCTCCGATTTCACACATTCCGCATAGGTCAGCGGGAAGGACGCCTTTAGAACAGCGCTTTTCCGCACCGCCCAGCCGTTTTGCCGTAGGAAACGCAGGTATTCCTTGCTCGTCCACTTGCTGTGGAGAGGGAAGCCTGCCATCCTCATAAAAAATGCCCTGACCATGCCGGAAAAAGAGTTTCCGGCATGGGTGAAGGTCGGCGCAATCAACACGCCGTCATCCTTCAGAACCCGCTTGATTTCTTGCAGGGCTTTCTCCGGCTGCGGCACGATGTGCAGTGCGTTTGACACGATCACCACATCAAAAGATTCATCCGCATAGGGCAGGCGGAACATATCCTGCACGGAAAAGTGCAGCTTCGCCGAGTGATTGTCCCGCTTGGCTTCCGCAATCATTTCCGCAGAAGCGTCCGTCGCCTCGATGTGTGCCGCCGCGTTTACGATATGTTTTGCGATTAGCCCCGTGCCGGTCGCCAGATCCAACACCGTTTTTGCTTTCACCACCGGCCGGATGTGCGCATACATCTCCTCATACGCTGCCAGATCCTTTCGCATAAAGCGGTCGTACCGACCGGCATTTTTGTCCCAGAAGTTCTTGTGTTCCAGCATCGCTATCATTCCTTTCAATGTTAGATTTGCCTAACCGATACGCACAGTCGCGTAGTTAGAGAGTACTAACCGTCGTATTTCGGAAAAGCCGCATCTCTGCGGCCTTCCGCTTATTTAAATAACTCCCTGCAAGCGCCGTACACCAGCGTTTCCAGCACCTGCGGGTACAGTTCTCCAATCTGCTCCTTGTGGGAAACAGTCAAGATCAGTCCCCGTACCGTGGCGGCAGCCAAAGAGATGCCGCGATTCGGCGCAAGGTCATATTTCTCCAAAAGTAGACGAATGTGCGTCTCGTCATCGTGGTAATGGACATTTTTGATGTCCTCCGGCAGTCTCTGCAAAAGCAGCTTCGCATCGTTTTCAATGAAAACCATGTCGCCGGTATCGGACAGCCGCCGGCAGACGGCAAGAACCGCCTTTGCCGCACGCTCCGACGGCGGCAAGCCGTTTGTTTCGCTCAGTGCATGGTCAGCCACTCCGTAAAGATCGGAGTGAACGTTCTCCAAAACCGCGAAGAAAAGCATTTCCTTGGATTCGTAGAATTTATAGAACGAGCCCTTTGAAATGCCGACCGCCTTCGTCAGCTGCTCTACGGAGGTTTTCTTCATCCCCAGCGTGACAGCACAATGTCTCGTTTCCTTCAGCAACGCCTTGCGGAGCTGCTCAGTTTCGTAATCGGTAAAAGCCAAGGTCGCACCCTCCCTGAAATATGACCATTTCGGTTCTTCTGGTCATATTATACCGCGCTTCTTTCTGGTTTGCAAGAGGTGCGGAGAAAAAAACGCTAATCAAAAGGGGGTGCAGTGTTACAGAAAGAGACGCTGGAATTCTGGTAACCGGTAATCGCTGTTGCCGCGGTAAAAGAAACTATATCGTAAATAGGGTAGAGGGAAAATAAATATTTTCGCCCCTCCCATTGAACCGTACGTACGGGTCTCGTATACGGCTCTACAATTTATATTCCAACTTTAACTAAGTAATAGGATAAGGGATTGAGCAGACCAGCTCCATCTTTTATCCTGTTTTCAAGTAAATCCTTGCTGATAATGAAATTCACCACGTTCATTCCGCTTCTTTTGTACCAACCCAGTCTCGAATTTGAAGCTTTAAATATTTCTTTATTGCTAAATCTGTTCTTATGTTTCCAGTTCAGATAGCTTAGATTCCGATAAATGGTTTTGGGTCTCTTCCATTGCTTCATGACAATTACTCTGATTTTATGTCTCAGCCATTCCCCGAGTTCTTTCACAAACTGTTTCATCTTTCCAATTCTGAAATAATTTATCCACCCTCGTACAATCTCGTTTACCCTTTTAATTGTAACTGCAAGTGGTCTCGCTACTGCTTTTCCTCTTTTCAGATATTCGCTCAGCTTCTTTTTCAGTTTCTTTTTCTTTTCATTGGTCGGTCTGACTTTCCATTCTGAACCATTCTATAGTATCGTAAAAATTTGTCTTTTAATACATACTTATCATTCCGAAATACAACCGTGACAGGCTTATCAAAATGTCCACGTTCTTTATAATATTCAATCATAGAATCAATTTTCTTTTCTGCTGGCCTATTCTTTTTAAAACATGGTGGAACTTCAATTTGATTTATAGGAATGCTTCTTATCCCATCAAAGTATTCTGGTTGTGTCGTTGTGATTTTTCTGTGCTTTTCATTTTCACTATTTCTAAGATAAATCTCTGCATTCTTTATATCCATTTCAATTTCATGCTTTTCTGATTCAGATAATTTCTCTGTAGCCGCAATATAAAAAGCACATTTTTCATCTTGCACACACCTTTTTCCTACATTTTCAACACAGTTAATATTATAGCACTTATTTTTCTTCTCTTTGTATATACAGGATATCTGAAGTAATAGATTGCTTGATTGTTGTCCTGTTCAAGTTCATTCAACACTTGCCAAAATGTCGTAGCAAATGCTGAAGAAAGCTGTCGAATCAAAAAGGGGCGTGGACAGTGCTTTGACTATCCACGCCCCTTTATCGGGCAAGAGTATTCGATTATGTAGACCTCCTTCTTGGGGAGGATGCTAAAAAGGATAATTTCCTCATAGGCGGCCATCTTTTACTCTTTTATTAGCTGTCTGTAACTGTTCTGTTCAAACATTGGAGAGATTTTCAGCAAGCATCATAAGGGCCAAAAAACTCTTTTTACTAACAGCATGTTCCATACGGCAGGCATCATCCATAGCGGTTTTTTCACCCACACCGAGGCTCGTCAATAAATCGCAAAAGATATTGTTACGAGTACACTCATCTGATTCATTTTCATTGACTCCCTTTGTCATACCTGTCTGCATTGTTTTCTGATTCCCGAAGCTCTATCGATGTACCGTCTGTGCTTCAGCCAAACGATAGAACAATCCCTTTTGATTCAGAAGTTCCTCCGGCGTTCCCGTCTCTGCGACGCGGCCCTGTTCCAGGACAACAACCTTATCGACGTTTGCAATCGTCCGCATACGGTGCGCAATAACCAGTACAGTTTTCCCCTGCAGCAACACGGACAGTGCCTGCTGAACCAAGTTCTCATTCTCCGCATCCATGGAAGCTGTGGCTTCGTCCAAAATAACTACCGGCGCATCCTTCAGGATCGCCCGGGCGATAGAGATACGCTGCCGCTCGCCTCCTGAAAGGGCGCAGCCATTCTCACCGATATTGCTGTAATAGCCGCCAGGCAGACGGGAAACAAACTCCTCGCACTGAGCTGCCCTGGCTGCCGCCAGCACTTCCTCATCTGTCGCCCCCGCCCGACCAAGGCGGATGTTCTCCATAACGGAATCGTCAAAAAGGGTCACATCCTGAAAGACGATGGCATAATTCTTAAACAGCGTTTCCGGCTCCACAGTCGTCACGTCCACGCCACCCAGCAGTACCTGACCGGTATCTGCATCCCAGAACCGGGCTGCCAGACGGGAAACAGTAGACTTTCCGCTGCCGGAAGGGCCTACAAGCGCAGTGATCTGCTCCTGTTTCGCTACAAAGGAAATCCCATTGAGTACAAGCTCATCATTGTACGAAAAAGAAACATCCTTAAACTCAATGTCGTACCCATTGTTCTTACAAACAGGCTGACCAGTCTGCTCCACTGTCGCTTCCATCTTCTTCGTCCGCTCAATGCTGACAAATGCAGAAAACAGTTCCGCCATCAGCATAAAGCAGGAACCAAAGGGTTCATAAACACGGCCTGCTACCAACAGATAAAGAATAAACATATTGACGGACAGCATATTTTGAGCTACCAACAGACCTCCAACCAGCAGAACTGCCACCAGCCCAAAGCGTACTGTCAGCTGCGCCAACGTCACAGCAGTACCTGGAGCCAGCTCATTACGAAACGCACACTTTACCACATAATCCAGTTTTTTCTCAACTCCATCCAGGTATTCCTGTTCCAGACCGGCGGAGCGAAGCTCCTGTATGGTATCCAGATATTCCTGCACCCCATCATAAGCGGCACGGTGAGCGTCATAATTGCGGCTTTCCGCTTTTGTCTGGGCCTTTCTGGCCGCTATCAAAATAAGCGTAGCTACCGGTACCGGCAGAACAATGCACAGCCCCATGCGCCAATCCATGATCAAAAGCCCCACGGACACAATCACAAACATAATGACTGTTCCAAAGAGACTGGGAACCGCATTGGAAAAAATTCTTTCCAGTTTAGAGCAGTCACCCATCATGGTTGTTGTCAGATCAGACAGATCACGCTGACCGAAAAATGCCAGTGGGAGCCGCCGCAGCTTTTCCGCCAGGGTAATTCTCCGGTTAGCGCTTTCTTCATAAGCCACTTTATAAGTCAGGTTATACTGAACCCATTGGGTTATGAAAATCAAAAGTAAGAGAACCGCCGCCATCAGAACTATCACTCCTGGCTGCATTGTCAGTCCAGTCTCCCCGCAGAGCCTGTTCAGAAGTCCCATGGTCACTAGCATCAAGAGGGAAATGGGAGCCATGATGCACAAATGTCCTATCGTAGTTGCCACAATCCCGTACTTTAATTCCCGTTCCCCCTGATCGCTTAATGCGAATAATTTCTTCAGCATGGTTTCACCTCCTCTTTCCGGTCAATCTTCCAGGCGATTGCCTGATTGTAATCTGCCCACATATGGGCATACTCGCCATTCTTACCAAGCAGTTCCTGATGCGTTCCCTGTTCTACCAGACGCCCTGCTTTCATTACCAGGATCTGATCCGCATCCTGAATGGTGGACAGCCGGTGCGCAATCATAATGACTGTTTTTCCCTTTGTCAGTTCCTTCAGGGCTGCCTGAATCTGTACCTCATTTTCCGGGTCGGCAAATGCCGTGACTTCATCCAGAATGATGACCGGTGCGTCCTTCAGAATTGCTCTGGCAATAGCCACCCGCTGTACTTCTCCTCCGGAAAGATAGACGCCTTTCCCACCCACGATGCTGTCAATGCCCTCCGGCAGCTTTGCCAGAATATCATCACACTGTGCCAGACGGGCTGCCCGCAGGATATCTTCCCGGCTGGCATTTTTGCAGCCGCCGCGGATATTTTCCTCCAGTGTTGTTTTCAGTAATTTGGGATTCTGGAAGACAAAAGCAATCTTTCCCATGACTTCCTGTCGGGAAATCTCAGAAAGTTCCACGCCGCCCAGCGTAATGCGCCCCTCCTGCACATCATAAAAGCGGGGGACCAGGGTCCCGATGGTGGTCTTGCCGGAGCCGGAATGTCCCACCAGTGCCGTAACGGTTCCGGCTTTTGCTGTAAAACTGACATCTGAAACCGCAGGCTGTTCGCCTGTGGGATAGGTAAAGGTCACATGCTCAAAGCAAATGTCGCTGCCCTGTGCCATTTGCGGCTCCTGTGCCTCTGACTGCTCTCTGGCAAGCAGAATTGTGTCAATCCGCCGCATAGATTCCATAGCCTGCATCTTATAGTTGCTCATGTACATGATCTTGTTGAGAACAGATGCGCATGCAGGTGCAAAAATCAGATAAAACAGGAAATTCTCTATAAAGGCAGTCAAATCTCCCGCCGAAGTCATGCCGATGAGTGCGGCAGGGATCAGCACAAGAAAAGCGGCATTGACCACAGTATTGAAGCCCACATATCCGGGCTTGCAGGCCATAGTAAAGGCCAGTGCGTCATCCCGATAAGCATTGATCGCTTCCTTGAAGCGCCGTATCGAATGTACCGACTGTCCAAATACCTTGATCACGGAGATTCCCCGGACATACTCCACCGCCTCGTGGTTCATTTCCTCCTGAGCGTCCTGATAGCGCTTCATGAAATTCATGGTTTTTTCGCCCATCATTGTCATCTGGCAGGCAAAGCTTGCAAGCATCAGAACGATCAGCGGAAGGCCAATGCGCCAGTCCATAGCCAGCATCAGCACAAGGCTGGCAACCGTCGTGACCTGAGCGCTCACCAGATCCGGCAGCTGATGGGCAAGGTAAGTCTCCATTTGGGCGCTGTTTTCATCAATGATTTTTCTTAGCTTACCGCTGGGATTTTCCTCAAAATACCCCATTGGCATCCTGGACAAATGACGGAGCGCTGCCATTTTTAAATTCTTTTCTGTATGAAAAGCTGCGGTATGGGAGCACATAAGTGCCGCAAAATTAATGATCAGCCCGGCCAGTTCCAGCGCCAATGCCCACACACCCCACTGCACCAGGGACGAGATAACAAAACCTCCTCCGGTCAGTCCGGTTAAAAGCGCACGGGCCGCAAAATAAACACACACAAACGGTCCCAGAAGGAACAAGGCGCTGATGCCGGACAACAACTGCGCAGCGCCCAGTAGGGGACGATGCCGTCCTGTAAACTCTAGCAGGCGCGGAATACCGGTTTTCTGCGGCTTCTTTGTCTGCGCATCCTCTCCAAATACCTTCTTCATATAAATCACTCCTCTCTCATCAAGCGGTATAAATTTCTTTACTTCCCCTGCGTGGATATGCAGAATATGGGTCGCACAGCGCAAGATCAGCTCCGGATCATGTGTCACGATCAGGGTACTGGCTGCCTGTTTATTGGCTGCACGGATCAGCTCCGCTGTCCGCAGCAGATTTTCTCCATCCTGACCGCTGGTCGGCTCATCATAAAGCATCAGTTTTCGCTTCATGCAAAGAGCTGTTCCCAGAGAAAGCCTTTGTTGCTGACCTCCGGAGAGGGAGCCAGGGTGACGGTTCTCCATACCATTTAAGCCCAGCGTTGTCAAAACCTCTTTGCCCTTTTCTTCTGACAGTGCCGGATTATTCAAGGTCAATTCACCCAATACCGTATCGCTGAACAGTTGATGTCCTGCCTCCTGCATGACCAGGTAGACCTGCTCCGGCAGCTTTTTATGTGCGATCTTCTTGCCGTCGATCCGTACTGTACCCGTATGCTTCAAAAGACCTGCCAAGCAAAGACTGAAAGTGGATTTCCCGGCACCGTTTTCTCCGATCACCGCTACGATTGCCCCTGACGGTATTTCTAAATGCGGCACATTCAGTACCTGGCGCATCTGGCGGCTAAACTGAAGCCCATCTATTTCCAGCCCGGTACTCTTTTGTTTTATCAGCCCCATATCGGGCCTCAGTTCATAAAGCTGCTCCTGCTTTACTGCCCTGAGTCCCAACGCTTTGCGCTTCTCCAGCGAAAGATCTGCCGCTGCTTCCGGCGTAAATTCCTGCCTGATCCGGCCATCCTCCAGCAGCACATAACGGTCAGCGATTCCCTCCAGATACCACAGCCGATGCTCTGAAATCAGCACAGTTCTTCCTTCATCTTTCATCATGCGGATCAACTTCTGCAGTTTTCGGATGCTCTCCATATCCAGATTAGAAGAAGGCTCATCCATAACGATGACCGACGGTAAAGCCGCATAAACGGAGCCACAGGCGATCTGCTGTTTCTCGCCGCCTGACAGTTCAAAAATATTCCGGTCCATCAGCTCCTGCAGGTTCAGACGATAGGACACCTCCTCCAGACGCTTCTTCATCTGCGGGCGGGGGACATTCTGATTTTCCAGATTAAAAGCCATCTCTCCGGTCGTATCCAGATGGAAAAACTGGGTACGGGGATTCTGGAAGACACTTCCCACAATCCGGGACGTTTGGGACAACGGTGTCTGCTGCATTTCCTGTCCGCCTACAAGGACATTCCCCTCCAGTTTCCCGGCATAAAAATGAGGGATAAGACCGTTTACCAGGCGAAGCATGGTCGTCTTCCCACATCCGCTTTTCCCACAAAGTACCACACATTCTCCGCGTGATGCCTGAAAGCTTACATCAGACAGCACCTGCATTTCATTTGCTTCCCCATTCTGATAAGAAAAGGAAACATGATTCAGTTTGATCAAAACATCTCCTCCCTTCCTCAGAAACAAAGATTCCAGAACAGCAGTCCGGCAGAGACAGCTATTATACACCAATCCAGAGCCTTCATCTGAACCTCCGCATAACTGGTTCGCGGCATATTTTTGTCAAACCCCCGCGCCATAACAGCAGCTGACATCTCATCCACGATAACCGAGCACTGCAGCAAAAAGGGAACCAGCATATATTCCATCATCTGCAGCGGACGACGAAGAACATTTTTCCATGTCAGCGCCATCCCTCTTAACCGGAGCGCCTGATTCACCATCTGCCATTCTTCCTGGATAGTCGGGACAAAACGGAGCATCACCGCCAGAGGAATGATGACCTCGTTTGGCAGATGCATCTGAGTAAATGCACTGATATATTCCCCAATCCTAGAAGTCTGTGTCACAATATAAAAGGCTGCAAACATCGGTAAAATAAACCGGCAGAAATGACATGCCAGCATGATGATATTCTGCAGTATCCCTGACAATCGCGGTGCTAGAAACAGATCGCATAAAAACATAACTGCAAAGATAAGACCGGTATAAAAAGCCCTCTTCCATTTCTGGCACAGAAGCGTTATCCCCACACACAGGGCAAGAAGGACAAATTCCTGCGGATGTGTCAGCCCGGAAAATGCCGAAAGGCAGGCGGCAATAAATACCGCCAGCTTACTTCTCGGATCCAAAAGACCACTGGAAATCTTTTCGCGGTTCACGCTGTAATACCGGCTTTCACAAAATGTTTTTTCAGGATCTTTCTTCCAAACAGACCGCCAAGTAATCCGCCCACCAAAGCCAAAGCAATCAGCACAAGAACAATCCAGCTGGGCGTCAGCTTATCCAGCGTTGCGATATATTCTTCTCCATAGTACCCTGCACAACTTTCTAAGAAGGCGTCCTTTGCCAGAATAAGGGCAAAGAAGGGACCCATAGAAGTCAGGTTGAACACACAGTAGCTGACTGCCAGAGCACCTGCAGATTTGCGTCTTTTTGCGGTAATGAGTTCAGCGATTAATCCCCATACAACTGCAAAAATCAGCGGATAAATGGTTGCCATGGACGTAATCAGCCCCACCAAGATCGCCAGCACCAGGATCGCACCGGTGCGCGGCACCTTGGTGGCATACAGCATATACACAGTTCCCAGTATGATGCCGGCAATCAACGGCGTTGCCAGAAAGAGGATTGGAACAATGGTCAGGACTGAAGACAACACCGTGAGCAGCACTAAATAAATTGCGCCAAAGGCGCCTGCGGTAATTAAATCCTTTGTTGTAAGTTTTGTTTTCATATGTATTTCTTTCCTTTCTGTATTTTGGGTTAGTCTATGCTAACTTAAACATATTACCATGTGAAAGATCCTTTTGCCACTCCGAAAAGCCATGCCTTCTGCAAAATGCTCCAAAAAGCCAAAAAATGACACCTCCATCCGGAAGGTGTCACTATGATTTTCTTCTACTTTTTTTCCTTTCGATAGGCACTTGGTCTGCAGCCTATCACCGCATGGAATGCCTCTGAAAATTTGCTTGGATTCTGATAACCCATTTCCAGCGCAATTTCGCTGATTTTTTTATCTGACTGGCGCAAAAGCTGTGCCGCCCGATGCATTTTGTAACTACGCAAATATGCGTAAGGTGATTCGCCATAAATTTGCCTGAATCCATCTTTTAACTGTGTCAGACTTAAATTGTGCTCCAATGCCAGTTCCTTCAGATTGGTCCGGTGTTCCATATCCTGTACCAGATGCTCCCTGACATGCTTGATCCGCTCCACAGTCACTCCCGAAATATAGTCCTGGTTCTCCTCAAAAAGAGTTTGTCTGAATTGGAAATGATAAAGGAGCTCCAAAATCTTCAGTCGCAAAAAGGGCAGAGACGGACGATCCAGATGTGTATACAGTTCCTGATATACATGCTCTATTTCCGCATTGCGGCGAAATACCGGGGATCTTGATTCAAGAGAATATTTCTCTGTGATTGCCTCCGCACTGATTTGAAAGGCCTGAAGCTCCGGTACATCCTTCATGACCTCCGGAAACAAAATAATAGTGGACCCATAAAAGTAGTTCAAGGGGAAGGAAGACGCGATTGGCGGGTGCATCTGGCTGTTCAGGGTAATATCGCCTTCTCCCAAATAGAGATAATTCCGGCTGTCAAACGCACATTCAAACCGCCCCTTCCGGCAATGATTGATCCCGATTACATTCTGCTTTTCACCGCTTCGGAAACAGCTCTCAGAAGAAAAATCTACAACCATGAGCTGTACTCCCGGAAAAATGTCATACAGCCACATATCGGCGGTGCCATCCTTTACCTGAAAATCCACATAGGTCACAAAGGATTCCTTCCCCGGTATTTTTTTGTCCTGTCTTAAATAATTCAATTTCTCCATGGCTGACGCATCTCCTATGACAAAGCTGAATGGCAGTTTATATCTATCCTATTTTCTCAGTATTACCAGCTTGTTAGAAAGGTTTTTAACAGGCTGTATCCATCCCAGCAACTTATAGACAGGATACAGTTCCTTCATCCCTTCGACCAAACTCACATCCTCGATCCATGTAAGCCCCGACACTATGCTCTCCAGTTCCTTACCGCTTTTCAGGCCCCAGGTAAAGCGAGCCTGTCCATTATCCAGCCGGTAGACCCGTGTATCCAGGCCACAGGCGATATTAACAACAGTTGCATCCGGATATTCCTCTAAAAAGGCACCCACCATCTGATCCAACAGAATGGTGCGGGCAATCACACCGCTGCTCATGGCAGCATCCTTCTCCGCCTTGGAAAAGTCATAGTCCAGCTGCTTCACGATCTCTATAGCCTTCGCATCATAAAATTTATGTTCCTTCTTCTGAGAATGGGCCGCCCGGGCAAACAGAGTCTGCAGCATGGTTTCCGGGACACCATGAATCTTTACTTTTTCCATATCTGTCATGTATGAGTGCCCCCTTATGGTTAGCTAAAACTAATCATAGTTTACAACACCAACCTGGAAAAGTCAATTTGTATTCCTTGTGTAGCTAGGGCCATGATGGATCACACCATGAATGGAGGTTCAGCCGTGGCCTTTTTCTGTTTTTCTTTGCGGATACAGCCATTTTTCCACCTTCTAATTGTAGTATTAGTAGAGGGAGAAATAGAAGGTAGGGTTTCGATAGCAAGCGAGTACCCGCTTGCGATTTTTCGGATTTTCAGGTCCATTGCCCGAAAATGAAAAATGCTTGTTGGTATAATCCCAAACCCTTGCGGGATATGTACCCTTTCCATAGCTGCTACAAATTCACTGACTGTTGTGGATTCAATCAAATAGTATCCCATGATGAACCCTGGTAACATATGTGTGTAAATGCCAATAGCTGCACCCAAGACAAAATTCCATGTTCCAGTTAACAATGGCAATACCGTCAGCTCTAACGCAAATAAGACAGCATACATCGCGGAGAATTTCAGAACGCTTTTCCATCGTTTCGATAAGAGCAGCAAGCACATAGGGAACGCCATCAGGCAGGGCCGTATAACAGTCATAATTCCGCCTGTTCCTCCTGCCACCATAATGGTACTGACGGTAACAGTAAGAAAAATTTTAGTGCGTGGGTCTATTGGGATGATTGCCTTTTTTTCAAAAGGTAATCCTGTGGTTTCTGCCATCATACAATGCCTGCTTTTTCAAAATGTTTCTTCAATACGGCCTTACCAAGTAATGCACCCAGGATGCCGCCGAGGAATGTAACAACAAACAGAACTGGGAACATCCAACCAGGCGTATAAGACATCAGCGTATCGACATACTCCTGCCCATAACTGCTGACAAGAGAATCAAAGAACTCGGTACGGGTCAGAAACATCCGGCTCACAAAACCCATAATCCACAGGGAAAATACACCGTTACCCAACAGGGTGAATTTCCAGCTTTTATATTTGCCAGATTTCATAATAAGGTCAGCCGCAACACCGAAAACAATACCGAAAATTAAAACCAAGACGCCGCTGCCGATCAGCATATTCAGCAATCCAAGGATAATGCCAGACAGTGTTACCATGCCAAACTTTTTTACCTTTGTAAGATACAGCATAAAAGGGATGCCGCAAATAATCGGGCAAACCAGCCCAAGCAGGGGAATGAAAATTGGTATATATCCCAACATCATACCTGCAAAGAACAAAACAAAGTAGATGGCTGTGAAGATACCAACATTGATTAGGTCTTTTGCCTGTAACTTATTCTTTTCCATAGGTATTCCTCCAAAGGTTAGCACAATCTAACCCATTCTGTAAAAATTTGTGCAGAACGATTCTGCACATCTATACTATACAAGAATCAGAACATCAGCGCCACTCTGAACGGTTCAAAATCGCTCCAAATGGTTTTGGGTTTTATCTAAGCTCGACATTCCCCAATATCTGTTCTTAAATAATGTTGTCATTCCATACCCTAAACTTCATAATATTCACCTTCAATTAATCTCTTCTTACTTGCCACAATAATACTCCATTAAATCAAAACATTTTTCTATTATCTAGACATCGGATATTTTTTTATTATGCCGCAAACATTTCCTTTCTACGCTCCACATCAGTTTCTTTGTTTTTTAGTTTTCATTTTGTTTCCCGCTTTCCTGCTCGTTTTATAATCTATCCGATCAAAGGCTCTTCTTGTCTTTTTTCTCCTTCCGCCAGCCTGAACATAAAAAAAGACACCAAAAAACAATTCTTTGCTTTTGATGTCATTTCTGTCTTTTCAGGCTGGCGCCTGAACCAATATTACAGAAGCCCGAACGGACTTCTTCGGTGCGTTTTGCACAATCTGTTTTCAAATCCCGGACCACTCCGGGATTTGAAATTTCTTATTCAGAATATTTCCTGAATGAAACTGTTTACACATTTATCATAGCACCAGATTTTGTTTGCGTCAACATTTCAAGCACAATATATAGATAATATCTGTTAATTAGATGCAAATTTCTGTGCTAAATAATTCATTCAAGTTATGCTGTATCATTGCTCTGTTTTTCAACCGAAGCTTTCAATTTCTGAAAAGCCTCTTCGCTGATTGCATGTTCTATCCGACAGGCATCCCTTTCTGCGGTTTCCCGATCAACCCCGACAGCTACAAGCTGCTCCGTAAAGAACTGATGGCGTTCATAAATTTTCTCAGCAACCTCCCGCCCGTCTTCGGTCAGATGGAAATATCCATCTTCATCCACGGTCAGAAAACCGCCATTCTTTAACACGCCTACTGCATGGCTGATACTCGGTTTACTGAATCCCATGTGCCGGGCAAGATCAACGGAACGAACCATGACTTTTTTCTTTTGCAATACAAGGACTGCTTCTAAATAGTCCTCGCCCGACGCATAAATCTTCATTTCTGCCTCCCTTACTGTGCCAGTTTCCAGCCGATAGCCTCCTGTCTTGCGGATACGAAATCCGCATACAGGCCCTTCTGCTGGATCAGCTCTGCATGAGTGCCGCTCTGGACGATATGGGAATCATCCAATACCAATATCTGATCCGCGCCCCGGACGGTTTTCAGGCGGTGGGCGATCATAATAATGGTCTTGTCGTGCGTCAATTCCGCAATCGCCCGCTGCAATTCTTCTTCATTTTCCGGGTCAACGCTGCTTGTGGCTTCATCCAGAATGATAATCGGGGCGTTTTTCAGTATGGCACGGGCAATAGAAATGCGCTGCTTCTCACCGCCGGACAGGGTTCCGCCGCCCTCCCCGATCAACGTATCATACCCATCGGGCAGGGCGGAAATAAATTCATGGCAGCAAGCCTTTTTCGCCGCCTCTATGACCTGTTCGTGCGTGGCGTCCGGACAGCCGAATTTGATGTTGTTCTCAATAGAATCGGCAAACAGATACACGTTCTGGAATACCATGCTGATATTCTTCATCAGGCTGTCCAGCTTGAAATCCCGCACATCTTTGCCGCCAACCGTAATCCTCCCGGCGTCTACATCCCAAAACCGGGCAATTAAGTTGCACATAGTCGTCTTGCCAGAACCGGACGGGCCGACAATGGCAGTGGTCGTTCCGGCAGGGATCGTAAAGCTGACATGATCCAGAATTTTTCGGTCTGCGTGGCCCAGACCACCTTCTCTGTCTGCTCCGCAGCCATTCACCTTGTAGGAAAAGTCCACGTTATCAAATACGATTTCCGAGGATGCCGGAACCACATCCGCCCCCTTTTCATTCATGACCGGCGTATCGTCAATAGAGTTTGCCGTATCCATAGAAGCCGCCAGCATTTGCAGCAGGGAGGCCATGTTTCCGGCGTTTTCCAGATCATTGAACACCATAAAGGAAGCGACCACCAAAATCACGCCATAGGCCAATGACAGGGAAGCGTTCAGCCAGAAGTAAATGGAGGCCAGGGGCAGCAAAACACTGAACACCCGGACAACAACCTGTTTCAGGGCATCATAGGGGACACTGGCTTTTGTCAATTTCAGATTGTCCCGGCAGCTTGCCTTGATTGCGCTGTCAATGGACTGTGTGCTGTCCTTCTCCATACCGAAGGCTTTCACGATCCCCATCCCCTGGATATACTCCAGGACGGATTCCACAAGGCTTTCCTGTGTATGCTGCCGTACTCCGCTTAAGCACGCAGATTTACGGAGCGCAAGCTCCGCCGCTACAAGATAAAGCAGGACGCCAATAGCGGCAATCAGACCGATCCTCCAGTCAAAAACCAGCAGGACGATGACAAGCGCCACCGAATTGAAAAATCCGCCCAACACAGATACCAGCACACGCGCCGCCGAATTTTCCACATCCCCTAACGTGGTGGTAACGATAGCGGTAATGTTCCCGATACTGTTCTTGTTAAAATATCCCATCGGAATGTAACGTAGCCGGTCTCCGATATGGATACGCTTTTCCGCTACCATACAGTAGCCGGTTTCCGTCTGCTCCATCGTGGAGAAATAGGTCGTGATGATCCTTCCAACCAGGGAAACAGCCATGATGCCCAAAGAAATCCAGATAAACCGTCTGTCCCGGTTATCGGATACCAGCGCCTCCACCACGATAAAGAGGGCGGCAAACTGTAAAGCTGCAAACAGGCCGGAGAGGAACGCAAACAGCAGGGATTTTTTCAGCAGTCCCTCTTTGCTGCCAGCAAACGCAATAATTTTTTTCAATGTTCCATACATTTGACAACACCCCCTTACATCTGATCCTTTGCGCCGATATGCGCCTGCCACATATCCCGGTAAAGGGGACAGGTTTCCAGTAACTTATCATGCGTTCCCTGGGCATGGATAGTTCCGTCCTTCACAACCACGATATTATCTGTATTGATGATGGTAGACAGCCGGTGGGCAATCACGATCAGCGTCTTGCCTGCCGTCAGGGCGGAGATTGCTTTCTGCACGACTGCCTCATTCTCCGGGTCAATGTAGGCGGTCGCCTCGTCCAAAATCACCACCGGTGCGCCTTTCAGCATGGCGCGTGCAATAGCGATCCTCTGACGTTCACCGCCGGAAAGATGGGAACCGGCGCTGCCGACAACGGTATCATACCCTTGATCCAGCTTACGGATAAAGGTGTCACAGCCACTTTGTTTTGCTGCCTGCTCCACCTCCGCATCTGTGGCGTCCGGCCTGCCCATGCGGATATTTTCCCGGATGCTGCGGTTAAACAGGTAATTATCCTGCGATACATAGGAAATCTGGGCGGCAATTTCAGACAGCGGTATCTCCTTCAGTTCATGGCCGCCCAGGGTAATACTGCCAGACGTAACATCCCAATACCCAGCGATCAGCTTCGCCACGGTAGATTTGCCGGAACCGGACGGTCCTACAAGGGCGGTCATGGTTCCCGGCTGGATGGAAAGGCTCACATCATGCAACACTTCGTTTTCCCCATCATAGGAAAAGGAAACATGGTCGAGTCCGATACTGGTATCTGCCAGATTTACCGGCGTATCTTTATGATCCAGTTCTTCCGCGTTCAATAGCTGGCTGATTTCCTCCACATTGGTTCCCAGTACAGCCAGGTCATCCGTAAAGGTAAAGACGGACATGATCGGCCCCACAAGCCCCAGGGAGAAAATCACAATGGAGAGGAACGCAGATAATTCCAGGCTGCCGGACAGCCAGAAGGCAAACCCACAAGGCAGCACACAGATCAGCACTGAGGGAAGGATCGCATTGTAGGCACTCATGGTTTTCTGGTTTTCCCGCATCCATTCCACATAGTAATTCGCATTGTAATTCACGGCGTCCGAATATTTCTTGTATGAACCGGCCGACTGGCTGAACGCCTTGACAACTTCAATCCCGCCGATATATTCCACAATGGCGTTCGCCATATCTTTCCCGGCTTTGACCGCGCCCTCCCATTTCTTTGGGTAACTCATCATACCGACAGACATTACGGCAAGACCGACTACCAGCGTAACAAGGGACAACAGCGCCATGCGCCAGTCCATAATGAAAAGATACACGACAATTACCACCGGAACCAGGATGTTTGCGGTCATCTCCGGGATGAGATGTGCAAACGTGGATTCCATCCCTTCCACCCGGTCAACAATCGTTGTTTTATACTGACCGGACGGAGTATCCAGGATCGTCCCCATCGGAACGCGGGCCAGTTTTCCTGTCAGCCTCCACCGGATATCCCGCAGCGTGTAATAGGCCGCTGTATGGGAAATAGTCGTTGACAGACTGGAAAACAGCACTTTCCCTAGGTAGCCGCAAAGTGCGACCATGCAACCTGTCACATAACGGGAAAAATCCTGCTCCCCGTCCAACATCATTGTGACGATATGCGCCACAATGAAATAAGGCACCATCTGACAGGCAACGCCCAAAACCGCAAGGACGACGCTGCCGATGAATTTCCCGTGATACGGTTTGCCCCAGCCCAATAAAACACTTATTGGCGACGCTTTCTTTTCTTCCTTCATTTTTCAGATACCCCCTTTATGAAGTATTCTCTTATTTTTCTGAGGCCATCTTCATCCATTCCGTACTGGTCAATAATCGAACCATCCTCAAGATGAATGATGTCCGTACAGCAATCTAAAATCAGTTCCAGGTCATGGGTAATGACATACACAGTGATTCCGGCATCCTTGACCTGCCGTAATACATTTGCAACCTCTTTCATATGCCTGTAATCAAGGCCGCTGGTCGGTTCATCAAAAAACAGGATCGAGCGTTTTGAAGCGATTACCGAAGCAATCGCAACCCTTTGTTTCTGGCCTCCGGACAGGGACATGGGATGCCTTTCCTTAAAATCCAGTAAATCTAACCGACTTAGGATTTCTTCTGCCCGCTTCTGGTTTGCTTCCTCCATACTGATCAGCACTTCATCAAGGACCGACTCGGTGAAAAGCTGATGATTTACCTCCTGCATGACCATATAGCAGGTATTCAGCCGGTCTTTCGGACGGTATTTCTTTCCGTTCCAGACAATCTCCCCACAGCGCTTCTCCAAGCCGCAGAAACAGCGTGAAAAAGTGGATTTCCCGGCGCCGTTATTCCCGATAATTCCAACGATCCGGTTCGTAGGGATTTCACAATCCATGATATGTAAGGTTTCCGGTTCGTTTTTATAGGCAAAGTGGAAATTACGAAGCGCAAGGGCGGTCTTTTCCTGCTGCGGTAAAACCGGAGGCAGGAGACGCTCCAAAGCAAACGTGCGCAGTCCCATATCGGAACGCTGCTGCTCCGTGAGCTGCTCAAATTCTGCCGCAGAATAATCATGACTCACCTGCCCGTCTGCCAGATAGATAAACCGATCCGCTAGACCGCGAAGATAATAAAGCCGATGTTCCGATACAATGATTGTTTTCCCCTGCGATTTCCAAAACGCAAGAATCTTTCTCAAATCAAGGATGGAAGCCGTATCCAGGTTAGATGAGGGTTCGTCCATAACGAGAACATCCGGTTCCATAATGGATACCCCGGCACAGGCAATCTTTTGTTTCTCCCCGCCAGATAAGTGGAAGATATTACGGTCCATCAGCTTCTCCAGCCGGAAGTCCCGAACCGTTTTTGCCAGCCGTTCCCGGATGTCTTTTTCTGGCTGTCCAAGATTTTCGCAGCCAAATGTAATTTCACTGGTGGTATCCACATTGAAAAACTGGGACCGGGGGTTTTGAAACACGCTGCCCACAACTGCAGCTGTATCGTAAAGGGGCTGTTCGGAAACCTTGGCTCCATTTACCCATACTTCTCCCGTCATCTTTCCCTCATAATAATGGGGGATCAGTCCATTAATCAGGCGGGTGACCGTAGTTTTTCCACACCCACTTTCACCGCAAAGGACAACAAACTGACCATCCTCTATATTTAGATCAATATCCCGAACACCGCCGGTATTTTCATTCTCTTCTCCATAAGAAAATGAAATATGGTCAATCTTTATCATAAGCTCACCCCCTTAAAAAGAAAAATACTGTCCCAGCAAAAACAGAGCGAAACATAAAGCACAGAGCAGGATCGCAATCATGTCCTGAACATGAAAACCAATCTGACATACGTTAGTCCGTTTGACCGGAGCGCCAAGCCCCCGCGTCAGTGCAGCGGCGGAAAGTTCATCTCCGATTTTCACAACAGACACCATCAGCGGTACAAGACGGTATTCCACCATCAAAAATGGATTTTTCCCTCCAAACCGGATACCCCTCATTTTCATTGCATCACTGATCGCCTGGTATTCTTCGCTGATCGTAGGGAAAAAACGAAAAATAACAGACAAAGGGATGACGATTTTCTCTGTCAGGTGCATACGTTCCATCGAACCGATAAACTCACTGACTGAGGTGGAGGAAAGCAGCCAGGCCCCCGTCATAATACCAGGGGCAAACCGCGTCATAATGGATGTCATCGCCAAAACCACAAAGGACAGCAGATTGCTTAATGTCGTCAGCGCTATGCGTTCCAGTGCAAAGCAGGCGAGATATAAAAGCAGGTATTTGCCTGCCGTTTTGAAGCGGCGTTCCGACAGGATCAGCACAAAGGGGATTAGGCTTAACACAGGTTTTACAAAATTCATAATCCCTTCGTTGCTGGTGCTGAACATCAATGTAGTAACCGTCAACAGCAAAATCAACTTCGTACGCGGGTCGAGCCGGATTCCTTTCCTTTTGTCCGTTGTGGCGGAAAAGGATACCCCCTCCATTATGCGATGCCCGCTTTCGCAAAATGTTTTTTCAGAAGCGTTTTTCCAAGCAGTCCGCCCAAAATGGCAAAGACAAAAATCCCGGCAACCACAAGGATAATGCTCCACATCGGCATAACCGCCATTACCCGGTCGGCATATTCCTCCCCGAAGCTGGCGGCAAAGCTGGCCCAGGAGTCCTCGACCATAAAATACATCGGAATATATGTACCTACCATCCACAGGCTAAATACAGCATAACCAAGGATGCTTTTCTTTGCACTTTTATAGTCGCCGGATTTCAAAATGAGATCCCCAAGCAGGCCGAAAATCAGTCCCATAGGAACACCCCAAAATCCCATGCCGGTAAGTCCCATCAGCAGGCCGCTCAAAACACCCATGATTGTAACCATGCCGAATTTCTTAACCCTTGTGAGGAACAGCATGAAAGGGATACCGGTAATCAGCGACCACAGACTTCCGAGAACAGGAAGAAAGATCGGGACAAACCCAATCGGAATGGCGACACAGCAGCCAATGACAAAGTAAAGAACCGTGAACAGACCAAGGTTAATGAGGTCTTTTGCTTGTAACTTGTTATTCATGATGAATACCTCCACATTCGTTTTCCAGTTAGCATCTTCTAACCTTTTATAGGATAGCATAGTACCGGCTGATTCTCTACAACCAATCATCTTTTTAGCTCCAAACAGCACCGAGTTTTTCTGTTGACTGACTTTGACTGTGATTTTATAATAGAAGTGCAAGGCTCAAACAGAGCGGTTAACAGACCAAATGACAGGAGTTAGAAAATGAAGATAGATGAAATTATCAAGAAAAGCATTGAAATTCCAGGTATATCTATAAAACGGGGCGAATTTAGCGCAGAACTCATTCTAAAGGAGAGAGACGGGAAAGGTTCCATGACTTTTTTTCCTCTGTTCCCAGGAGTTACATTGGCTTATATTTTTGTGAATTCTCCCGCCTGGACAGCCCCAGACTTTCACGATAATGGCTCCATGGAAACAGGACCATTGCTCTTAAATTACTGTGTAACAGGACGATGCGAACTCATCCTGAATAACGGGAACTTTGTGTATGTGAAAGATGGGGAGATATCCTTAACCGAACGATTCGCCAGACATCAATACGTTTATCCCCGCCGAATCTATGAAGGAATTGAGTTTTTTGTGGATATGGATACCGTAAATGCTCAAAGCTCCTGGGTAGAGGCTGAATTTCAGAGATCTTTACTGCCCGGATGGGGGTACTTATATTGCGTCGGTTACTACTGAGATAGAAGAAGTCTTAAAAAAGCTGTGGTCATTACTGGATATTTCTGTTCCGCTGGCAATCCCACAAATGAAAATCTATACCCTTGCCCTGTTTTCACTGCTTCAAAATCTGAAAGAAATACCACCTTCCCAAGCCTGCACATTCTTCACAGAAACACAGGTAGACATTGCAAAACGTGTGGAAAAAATCATCACTTCTGATCTGCGCCAACACCATCCCGCGTGGGAACTGGCTGCACAGTTTTCCGTCAGTGAAACCAGCCTGAAGAACTACTTTCGGGGAGTTTATGGTCAAAATATATCAATTTATTTACGTGAAGTTCGTATGCAACGAGCTGCTGAATTACTCACTACTACAAACTTATCTGTATCGGAAATTGCAGAACAAGTTGGTTATTTGAATCAAAGCAAGTTTTCTTCGGCATTTAAGAAGCAGTTCAACGCTTCGCCATTAGAATTTAAGCGCCGCAAAAATTTAGAGAGAAATACTTCCAACTGACGGGTTCTAACATTTTTCACAATAAATAGTTTTATTAGAAACTCATGACAAATGAAGTCAGAGTCATTTCTTATATTATAGGAAGTGACTCTGATTATTATAATTTACACCACTTTACAACTTTTTCATAAAAAAATATCGTACAGGGCTTTCTGATG
>ERZ773118.711-NODE-711-length-30168-cov-5.33786_pt1 | contig 30168 bp, 25 predicted proteins | sample MGYA00580562_ERZ773118 | MGnify/ENA primary metagenome ERZ773118 (study PRJEB29015, sample SAMEA2737878) | human gut metagenome | biome: human gut; feature: human-associated habitat; material: faeces | place: China | collected 2012 ... | reverse complement strand
AGAGGACTGAAAATCCTCGTGTCGCTGGTTCGATTCCGGCTCTGGGCATTTTTTATTTTTCAAACACGCTCTGGAAAAAGCCGCCCCCGAAGGGGCGGCCTCATTTATTTTGTAAGCATTTTATCTAATGTTTCGTTCAGCATCTCTCTGGATGTCACCTGTATCGCCTGAATTCCTACCTTCTTCGCACCTTCCACATTATCCATGCGGTCATCGAAAAACAGACACTCTTCTGCTTTCAGGCTATATTTCTCCAGAAGGATTTCATAAATTTTCCTGTCTGGCTTCAGGGCATGAACCTGATAGGAAACAACTCCCCCATCAAGTACATTCAGGAATTTCGCTCCCTTGGTGTGCACATGGAACAGCTCTTCTGAGTAATTGGAAAGCAGGTAAATCTTATAACCCTTTTCCTTCAGCGCTGCAACCTTGTCCCAGACCTCCGGGCGCTTTACAGCCATCTGCTCTCCGTTTCGAAGGAACCAGCCCATCACATCCACATCGTCCGGGTACTTCAGTTCATACTGATGAATGGCTTCCTCAAGGCTCAGCCTTCCTCCGTCAAGTCCCTGTACCCAGATCTCATTGTCAAACATTTCCTCGCCAATTCTCTTCGCCTCAGCTTCAGAAAGGCCGTAGTCCCTGGTCAGCATCTCAAACCAGCGATACTCCACCAGTACATCTCCAACATCAAAAATTAAATTCCGAATCATTAGTCTTCATAACCATTCGGGTTATTGCTCTGCCATCTCCAGGAATCCTCGCACATCTCACGGATGCCATTCTCAGCTGTCCAGCCAAGCTCTTTCGCTGCCTTGGAAGCATCGCAGTAGCAGGTAGCAATATCGCCTGCACGACGTGGTTTGATCGCATATGGGATCTTAACGCCTGTTGCAGCTTCGAAATTCTTCACAATATCAAGAACACTGTAGCCTTTTCCTGTGCCAAGGTTATAGATTGCAAGTCCAGGATTCTCCTCGATCTTTTTAAGCGCTTTTACATGACCTTTGGCAAGATCTACTACATGGATATAATCTCTCACGCCGGTTCCATCCGGAGTGTCATAGTCATTACCGAATACGCCAAGCTCTTTCAGCTTGCCAACAGCAACCTGTGTGATGTATGGCATAAGGTTGTTCGGGATACCATTTGGGTTCTCGCCGATGGTTCCGCTCTTGTGAGCACCGATCGGATTAAAATAACGAAGCAGCATTACGTTCCACTCCGGATCTGCTTTCTGGATGTCTGTAAGAACCTGCTCCAGCATGGATTTGGTCCAGCCATATGGATTGGTACACTGTCCTTTCGGACATTCTTCTGTGATCGGGATCTGTGCCGGATCTCCATATACAGTTGCAGAGGAAGAGAAAATAATATTCTTAACACCATGTTTTCTCATTACATCTACAAGAGTCAGGGTTCCTGCAATATTATTCTCATAATATTCCCAAGGCTTTACAACGGACTCTCCAACAGCCTTCAGTCCGGCAAAATGAATACAGGAGTCAATGTCTTCTTTGTCAAAAATCTGGTCAAGGGCTTCCCTGTCCAGGATATCTGCTTTATAAAATTTAACCGGCTTGCCTGTGATCTTGGAAACTCTGTCAAGGGCCTTCTCGCTGGAATTAGACAGATTATCCAGAACTACTACGTCATAACCGGAATTCTGAAGTTCTACAACTGTATGGCTTCCAATGTATCCTGCACCGCCTGTTACTAAAATTGCCATGATATTTTCCTCCTCGTTTGCTGCAAAGTTCCCACCACTCATCACAATCAATAAACAAATAACCTTCTGCTGTTTTCTCTTTTCACAGCACTACACGGAATGTTATCTGCAAACAGCAACTGTGATGGTTTATGTCCATTCTTTGCAATCTTTATTCGTAACCTGGAAGACATGTTTTATGTTACCGTGAACGGAGTGAACAGTAACTGTTTTATGCCTGCCAGTTTTAGAATACCACTATTTATATTTTTCTACAATAGATTTCATCTCAGATAATTTCTGTTCCATATCCCACACCAGCTTGAACTGGGTTCTTGCACGATCCAGATTCTGATTTTCTCGATGAATGCGGAAGTAATGATCTCCCTCCAGATGGTCTGCCAGGAAACGCATTCCACACTCAAAGGTCATCAGGATTGCACCCATCGGAAGCATTTCCACCTCCAGATCTGTGAGGGCACCGCCGCAGCCTTCCAGAAATCCTTTTACATACACCTCAAACAGATGAAGGTCACAGGACACTTTGGAAATATCCTGCTCATCCTCTGCTGCCGTGCTTGCGCCGAAACGGATGGAATCGCCAAAATCATTCAGAGAAAGTCCCGGCATTACCGTGTCCAGATCGATCACACAGATTCCCTTATGTGTAGCATTATCGATCATGATATTATTCAGCTTTGTGTCATTGTGCGTTACACGAAGAGGCAGCTTACCTGCATCCTGTAAATCCACAAGTGTATGGGCCAGCTGCTCTCTTTCCAGGACAAACTGTATCTCCTTCTGAACATCAGCCGCCCGTCCGCATGCATCCTCTTCCACAGCCTTTTTAAAATTGGCAAATCGCTTCACTGTATTATGAAAATCCGGGATTGTCTCATGAAGAGTATCTGCCGGATAATCAGCAAGAAGGCGCTGGAAATTACCAAATGCAAGAGCACTCTGGTAAAAATCCTCGTCATTTTCCACCTGATCAAAGCAGGTTGCATCTTCTATAAACAGATACGCTCTCCAGTATTCTCCCTCTTTATCTACAAAATAAGGAGCTCCAGCACGGTCATTTACGATATTCAGGGTTTCGCGCTCTGCATCCCCGCCATTTTCCAGGATTTTCTTCTTCAGCCAGGAGGTGACACCACTGATATTCTCCATAAGACCAACAGGATCTTTGAAAATCTGCTTGTTCATTTTCTGGAGAATATAGCGCTTCTGTCCGGCTTCTGTGGAAAATACAGCACAGTAAGTCTCATTAATGTGGCCATTTCCGAATATGCCAACCTCTTCAAGTTTACCGCCAAAATCAAAGCTGTTGATTACTTCCATCAGTTCCTGATGGCTTACATCTTTTGTTTTTCCCACTTATTTTTCCTCCCAAAGCTTCTGAGGATAAAGACCGTCATCTTTCAGCTTCTGAATTGCAGCAACTACTACCGGCTTATCTTCTTTATAGGTAACTCCGTACCATTTGTCCATAGATTTCAGAACTTTGACAGTTGCTTTCTTCTCGCCAAGAAGCTCATCTACAACAAATGGAAGGAAATATTCGCATTTCAGAGGATTCTTTTCCACATTTTCTTTCAGGAATAATGGGAATCTGTCCTTCAGTTCTTTCAGAATGCTTGCAGAAAATCCCCACATATTCATAGACACCGTAGCATCCATAGGAAGCTCTGTCCATGTAGCACCATCATCCTCGGTATAAGCAGCACCGCCATCTCTCTTCTCAATATGGGTGCGCTCATTAATATCCTTCAGAAATCCCTCTTCGTCTGTCACACAAACACCACGAGCCACATGTCCATTATCTGTCAATGTGTTCTCAAGCTTGTAGCCTACCATCATGTACTGATAAATGCCGTCTTTATCCTGATTCTCTGTAAGGAAATCATATGCCATCTTAAATGCATGACGTCCATAATAATCATCCGCATTAATAACGGCAAAAGGTCCATCAATCACATCGATACAGCTCATGATCGCATGTCCGGTTCCCCATGGCTTCACACGTCCTTCCGGAACTGTAAAGCCTTCCGGAAGATTATGCAGATCCTGGAATACAAATTCCACCTGGATATGCTTACTCATACGATCTCCGATAGCAGCACGGAAATCAGCCTCATTCTCCTTCTTTATAATAAATACAATTTTTTCAAACCCTGCCTGAATAGCATCATAGATAGAAAAATCAATGATAATGTCCCCATCCTTATCAATAGGATCGATCTGCTTCAGGCCACCATATCTGCTTCCCATACCTGCTGCCATTACTACCAATACCGGCTTTTTCATGTTATTGCTGCCTCCCATTTTTTATTTGTCAAAGCGGAGATTCCTGATCCGCTTTGTTGCTTATTCATAACGATACCAGGGACAAACAATTGCCCCTGGTTCGATGGTAACAGACAAATCTCTTCTTGTCAATTTTTATCAATTATTTCACAGGAAATACTCCGGTTTTAATATTCCCAGACCACTCCCAAGCACTTTTCCGGATTTCAGATATTTCTTTGCAGCCCTCTGAAGCGAAGTATTCTCAGAATATACATTCAGATTTCGCTGTACTTTCCCCCAAATACGCCATTCAGCCTCACGCTCGTCCCAATCTGTTTCTACGATCTGAAATTGATTCTGAAACATAATGATATTGCTTTTCTCCGGCAAAATGTCTTTAAGCCCCGGATAGAGCAGCCAGGAATGACACAGATACGGCATCTCTTTTCCCCAGAAAGCCATTCCCTGAATAATGGATTCCCTCACACTCTCCAGTGTGAGCTTTTCGCCCTGTGGAATATGAATACTGATGATCGGATCTCCTTTTTTTACCATTCTTTCTCCTGCTGTAAAATTCCAGCGGGAATCCATGATTTCAAATTGCATTCTTCCAAGCCTGAAGATGGTAAGCTTCATATGGCGGAAAAACCAGTCGTATTCATCAATTCCATACTCTCCATATTCCAGAAAACAGTTTTCACACCAAAAGGTCAGATCGTAAAAAGTGTCCCTGAAAATTTCCCGGCTGATTCCCCGCTTTTCATAAGCATCATAGGTTTCAGCGCCCATGCGGCATAAATAATACAGAAACACTAACCGATAATCCTTTTCCAAAAGAATTTTTTCATTAAACAAAGCTCTGTCTTTCTCATACAAAAGCTTATTTTCCTGATATTCTTCTTCCCCAATGCGTCCGGATTCCTGAAGCTCATTAAGCAGATGCACGGCCTCCTGCAGCATGTTGATTTCAGCTAAAAATTCATTTATTTTCATTGGCAAATCCTCTGAGATTTACAACCTGTCCCGTTATTCTTGCTTCCTCTGCTGCCAGTGCCATCAGATGACTCTCCACGGAAACAGCAGCATCTGTTTTACCTTTTCTTCCTTCTCCTACCATACGGACAAAATCATGCATCATACTCATATCACTTCCGTTATGTCCGTTTGCAGGTGTGTGAAGCTCTATTGTCTCCAGATTCCCACTGACGAAATCTCTGATTTCAATAGTACCTGCATCCATATCGCCTTTGATCTCACCTTTTGTTCCCATAAGACGGATCCGTCTAGCACACTGGTCTGTAAAGGCTGTCATAAGGAAGGACGCTGTTACCTGATTTTCAAACTTTATGTCAACGGATTGGTGATCTACTACTGTATTGTCACAGTGGAATACACATCTTCCGTAAGGTCCTTTTTTCAAAGCCTCCAATACATGCTCCGGATCTGTCTGATCGGTCACTGCACGTACCAGATAGCCATCTAAATTCTCCAGATAAAAGCGTGGTGCATAGAAAGCACATTCATCTCTATGTGGGCATCCATCCAGACAATAAGCAGGAGCTCCTTCCGGTGCATTTTCCTCTGTAAAATAAGTCAGTTCACCAAAGGAACTGAGGCTTTCGCATTTACTGTCTGCCAGCCACAGCATGATATCCATATCATGACAGCATTTCTGCAGGATCATAGGACTGGATTCCTCTGCATTTCTCCAGTTTCCTCTTACAAAGCTATGTGCCTGATGCCAGTAACCTACCTCTTCCATATGCTGGATAGTCATAAGTCTTCCTATTTTGCCTTCTTCCAGAAGTTCTTTTAATTTGGAAAAGAACGGAGAATACCGAAGTACGTGGCACACGGACAGAATACGGTCGTATTTCTTCGCCATCTCTCCCATTTCAATGATTTCTTTCTTGTCGGGAGACATGGGCTTTTCACAAAGTACATGATATCCCTTTTTCAGAGCCATGATCGTAGGCTCATAATGCATCCTGTCCATGGTGCAGATCATGGCACAATCTGCCAGCTTTTCTTTTCCAAGAAGCTCTTCATAGCTTTCGAAGCAAAGCTCTTCCGGAATATTGTGTCTTTTTGCAAAGCTCTCTCTGCGCTCTTTATCCGGCTCTGCAACTGCCACCACCTGAAATTCATCCGGATGGTCCAGTGCATACTGAGAATAAACATGACCTCCTCTAAGGCCTGCTCCAATTACAATACTCGTTACCTTTTTCATACTCTTTTACTCCTGTCGCAAACGTATTTTTAAAACCGTATCTTTTTCATCTGGCAATGGATAGGTAAATACCGGATCATCTCCGAAGGAAACAAAGGCCACATCCGGATACAGCACCGTATTCCATGCTTCCCCTCTGTTCACCTCACTGCCGTCAGCAAGATATGTAACAGATTCCAGCTTATCCGGGCCGATTCCATACAGCGGAAGTGCTCCAAGCGGTGTCTCATAAACATGAGCATAAATGATGTCACCTTTCTGGGTATATCTTCCCCAATCCGGCTTTTCCAATTTGGAAATTCCGCATCCGTAAATGCTCTCCCCATTTTTTTTCATCCATTTTCCAACTTCTGTGAGAATCTGAACACTCTCCTCCGGAATATTTCCACGGGCATCTGGTCCCACGTTCAGGATCATATTTCCACCCTTGCTGGCACATTCCACCAGCTTTCTTACAAGCATCTGAGGGGTCTTATACTGATGGTCGAAATTGCAATATCCCCAATGATTATTCATAGTGGCACAAAGTTCCCATGGAATGGGTTCTCCCTTGTCATCACATACTCCTTTTGGCGGAATGATCTGCTCCGGACTTGCAAAATCACCGCTGTAAATCAGTGGTTCCTCTGTTGTAATGCTGCCATGGTTATCCCCCGCACCTTCCAGACGGTTGTCAATGATCACATCCGGCTGATACTTTCGAACCATTTTGATCAGCTCTGTGGCTTTCCATTTTTCTCCGGTCATATCGTCATAGGAAAAATCGAACCATAGAAGATCCAGCTTGCCATACCCTGTTACAAGTTCCTTTATCTGGCCATGCATATACGCAAGATATCTGTCAAAATCAATTTTTTCATCTTTATATGCCGGATTGTTTCGCATAGGATGCTGCCTGTCTCCATATTTAGGAAAATCCGGATGATGCCAGTCGATAATGGAAAAATAAAGACCAACCTTTAATCCTTCCTCCCGGCATGCATCTACAAATTCTCTTACCAGGTCTCTGCCTGCTTTTGTGTTTGTTGACTTGTAGTCTGTCAGTTTAGAGTCAAACAGACAAAATCCGTCATGGTGCTTTGCTGTAAGTACCACGTACTTCATGCCTGCTTTTTTTGCCAGACGAACCCATTTCTTCGGATCATAATCCACAGGATCAAACTGATCAAAATACTTACTGTATTCCTCAATTGTCATTTCTTTCTGTGACATCATCCATTCACCGCATGCCGGAATGGAGTATAATCCCCAATGGATAAACATACCGAATCTGTCTTCCATAAACCATTTGGTGCGCTGTCTTATTTCCTCATTCATGTTTCTATTCTCCTGTCTTCTTCATTATATCAGAAAATTTTGTATATTCAGCATTTTTATCAAAAAACTTTCATTTCACCTGTCAACCTTTCACGGCTCCGCCAGACAGTGCCTCAATAAAGAATCTGCTGAAAATACAGTACAGAAGCACAGGCGGAAGAATGATAATCACCATAGCGGAAAAAAGTCCGTTATAATTGGTGTTAAAGGCTGTTGTGAAAGTAGACAAAAGCGCCGGTACTGTCAGCTTTTCCCTTGTGATCAGCACAAGAGAGGCCCAGTAATACTCATTCCAATTATTCAAAAACGCAAGCACAGCTGCTGTCATAATTCCCGGACGTGCAATTGGAAAAATTACTTTCATCCAGGTCTGTACATACCCACATCCATCAATTCTCGCCGCCTCTTCCAGCTCTCTTGGGATATTGTCGTAATAGTTTTTGATCACAAAAAAACTCACTGCAATTCCACTGCAGGAATAAATCAGGATCAGCGCAGATCTTGTATCATATAAATGCAGGCGGTTTACCAGATTATATACCGGATAAGTAAGGGCTGTGGCTGGGATAAACATGGTGGAATACAAAAGTACATTTACCAGTGCTTTTCCTTTGAATTCCATTCGCGCTACCACATATGCAGACATGGAAATCATCACCACACTGATCACCACGGAAACACCTGCGACAAAAAGACTGTTTCCAAAATATCTCATCACATGTAAATCTTTAAATGTGGAAATATAACCATCCAGACAAATGGATTCCGGAAGCTGAAAGCCAGGTCTCGCCATAGGATCTTTTTTCAGGCTGGATAAAACCAGCCAGCCAATGGGAAGCAACGACACGATCAGCGCCCACGCAAGACAAATGTAAGTCACGATCCTGGTTCCCGCCGGCATACTATTTACACCTTTCAGGGTATTTGTTTTTTTCATATTCATCCTCTTTTCCTTCTTATTCTTTCTCTTTCCTGAAAGAAATGCTGTATACAAAATTAATCACCAGAATGATCACCATCCCAGCCAGGATCTGGATCATTGCCACTGCATTGGCACGTCCAAACTGGGTTCTCGGACTGGTAATGGCAAGCTCGCGGATAATGTAACTGATACTGTAGGTTCCTGCAGCTCCTTTTGTCAGGAAATAAACCTCGTTATAAAGAAGGAAGCCGGAGGTTGCAGCAAGAACGGATACTGTTTTTAAAGTTCCTTTGATCATAGGGATTGTAATATACCAGTCCTGTCTCAGACCGCTTGCCCCATCCAGCATAGCTGCTTCTCTTACCTCTTCCGGCACTGCCATAATATTCCCCAAAATCATTAAAGTTGTAGTTCCTGTAAAGAAAATATAGGCACAGGTCATGGCCACAAAAGCCGGTCCTTTCAGAAGTAGGATATTATCCCTGAACTCTTTGTTGAAAAGACGAATGATCGGGTTGATAATTCCATAAGAAGGGTTGTACAACTGTAAAAATACAATGCCCATAGCGGCAGTTGAGATCATATTCGGAATAATATAAACATTTCGTACAAATTTAATACCTTTTACCTTTCTGGACAGGGCCAGAGCGATCAAAGCAGCAATGGGAATCTGTACCACTGCTCCAAGAATGGCCCAGGTAGTTGAATTTTTCAGTGCTTCCCAGAAAAATGGATACTTGTTAAAAATATAATCATAATTATCCCACAAATTGCTCCAGCCGAAAAACTCCGGACTAGTAATATTTGTATAATCCCATTTGCAGAAAGAAGTGATAAACACCGTAATAATGGGATACAGATAAAATACGCAAAATGCGATCAGGGTAGGCGCAAGAAACGCTATAATAAATCCTTTTCTCCGCGTACCCAGCTTATTCTTTCTTTTTTTCGCAGCATTCTGATTTTCCAAATTCATACCTCCAAAAAGGGAAGAGATTTCTCCCCTCCCTCTTCTATTTCATTCATAGTTTCTGTTCATCACAGCTGTGTGCTTTAAGCCACCAACGCGATCAGCTCTGTCTGAAGTGCTGCAAATCTTGCATCAATATCTGTTCCTGATACCGCACACTCCATCAATGCATTGATGATAGCTTTGTCCACGTCAGATCCCCAGGTATAGTTCATGTCAATCACTACAGTATCAGCTTCATTTACCTGAGAGCAAGCCTGTGCAAGCTTTCTTGTAGCTGCGTCATCACTCTCTTCTGCAAGTGCGTTCAAATCAACTGTTGTGTTACATGGATTTGCCTGTACGCCAGTGAAGATTTTTTCTTGAACCTCAGCACTTGTCATATATTTGATAAATTCAAGTGCCAGCTCTGTTTTCTCATCACTCATGTTATTTGCCACAGCAAGTCCGCCGCCTGCAGAAGCGATTGCAATATTTCCAGGGAATAAAGCAGGCTCAATAGCATCTGTTAAAGACGCATCAATTCCACTTGCATTCCATACACCATTGAAAAGAACACCAGCCTTACCATTTGTATTAAATTCTGCCATAAGATTTCCGTTATCATCTGTAGTATGCTCAGAACCATTTGCCTGATCCAGATTTGCAGCAGTCTTAAATGCAGCTGCAAATTCCTCTGAATTGATGGTGTCCTCTGTCAGCTCAGATTCCAGCATTTTCTTTCCTTCATCTGTAGAAGCCATAACTGTGTTTACAATATAGCTGGAGCCCTGTCCTGCAATGTATCCGTACACATCCTCGTCCAGAGCACGGATTTTTTCCATTGCTTCTCCAAAAGAATCCCAGTCTGCAAACGCCTCCTCTGTAATTCCGGCTTTTTCAAAAATATCGGAATTATACCATAAGCCACGGCTCTCAATCTGATCATGCACTGCATAAATATGACCATCCATATCATGCTGTGTATAGTTAAGACCAACTGCATCCTGCAGACCATTTTCATCGATATACGGTTTCAGATCGTATACCAGATCCTGGGAAAGTGCTGCCTGCGGAACTCCGCCCCCGCCTACATCTACCAAATCCGGGAAGGAACCGCCAGCAACCTGTGCACTTACAATGTCATCTCTGTTTTCTACAGCGATTGGTTTGAATGTAACTGATCCATCAGCATGTTCCTTTGCGAACTCATCATAGATATCCCTCATAACCTGAGCTGCAGCCCACTCGCTCTCATCCTGGTAATATCCATGGTAAAATTCCAGAACATCATCATCTGCATAAGCAGTCGTTCCAAATCCAACCAATGCAGTAGTCCCCATTGCTGCTGCCAGTAAAACACTTACCATTTTTTTCTTCATTACAAAAATCCTCCTTCATAAATTATACGTCTTTGCTTTAACTGTCCTTATTTTACCCTTGTTTTTGGTATTTTTGAATGAATCCCATTTGCAATTTACAGGTATTTATTGACATTTTCACAATAAAAATAAGGAAAATATTTACCTGACGGCAATATTTTCCTTATCTTTATTTTCCCTATTTATCTATTTTCATTTCACCCAGCTGCCGGGTAAAAGCTTCCGGTGAAATTTTACCGGTAAGCTCTCTGAAAATGTTTTCTGTAAAATAGGCTTTCTGTTCATAAGTCCACAGATTATCCGGAACTTCAATTTTATCCTCTGCACTTAACACCAGGGAAGCAGCCTGAAACAGCCGCGGCATTTCCTTCTCGTAAGAATCCAGAACTACCTGCTTATTCGCCGGAATCTGCTCTGTTTCCTCCAAAATCCGCGTCTGCACCTTCTTGCTTAGCATATATTTCAGGAACCGGATGGAAGCCTCCTCTTTCTGTTCGTTTCCACTTTTTCCAAGCACATAACCAAAACAGGCAGATTCGCAAGACAGATTCTTCCCGGATGTAGTTGGAAGCAGTGCATACTTGGCATTAATGTTTTCGGAAATCAGGGAAGCGCCCCATACGCCATTCACATATATGGCAAGCTTTCCTTCATTGAACAATCTGGTCTCATCCAAATAACTGTATTCTGCATTTTCGGAGGTGGAATATACATAAATTTCCTGCAGCCGTTTCAACACCTCTGAAATTGTACCGATATCGTTTCTGTCCTTTTCTGTACCTTCTTCCAGAAGCATATGATCCATAAAATAAAGATAGCCCTCCGGAGATGTCTGAAGCGAAGCAATTTCATTATTCTCACGCTCCGACCATTTCCAGATTTTGTAGCACATACCGCGAAAAGCATCCCAGGTCCTGGGAATTTCCTTTACGCCAGCTGCGTGCAGAATATCTTCATTATACCAATAACCACCACTTAAGGACAAAACATCTGACACTGTAAACAGCTCCCCTTCTTCTGTGGTCCAATAGTTCAGATTGGTCTGGGAAATATTGGAGGCAAACTCTTCATCTTTTTTCACATAGGGCATAATATCCAGCGCCATATCATTTTCTACAATAAAATCATAGGTTGTATTCTGTCCCATACCGCTGAAGGTAATCACATCCGGCATATCTCCCACCATGATCATGTCCTCCACCTTACGCAGCATTTCCTTTCTTCCTGGCATGGAGATCAGCTGCACCTCAATGTCCGGATTCTCCTTCTGAAATCCATCGTAAATATCCCTCATAGCTACATGATCTTCACCTGTTCCACCCCATGCATGAATCATTGTGATAGTTACAGGCTCTTTTTCTTCTTTCCCGCAGCCTCCAAGGATCAGACTCCCTGCTATTCCGATACTAAAGAAAAGGCCTCTAATTTTTCTCTTCATGTTGTTCTCTTTTCCTGAATTCTTTTGGTGATACCCCGGTTATCTTTTTAAACATTTTTGAGAAATAACCAGCATCTTCCACTCCTACCGCTTCTGAAATCTCATAAGTCTTCATCTCTGTATTCTGCAGATATTCTTTTGCCTTTTCCACCCTTTTCATTAAAATCTCATCAAACAGATTCACACCTGTTTTATTCTTATAATAACGGCTGAGATAGCTGCGGTTCACATGCAGGGTATCTGCAATATCATCCAGCGTGATCTTTTTGCGAAAATTTTCTTCCAGATACTGTTCAATCTGATCAAGCAGTGATTCCGGTTCTTCTGCCTTCGTATGCTCCTGGATTTCGATCTCCTTTTTCAGTCTGGATAGCTTTCCAATTGCTTTTTCCACTGCCAGTGGAAGTTCGTCTATAATGGAAATCTTAAGCACATACTCACATACACTGTATTTAATGGCACGTTTGGCATACTCAAAATCTGAATATGCGGTAAGGATGATCACCTGGGTTTCCGGGCAGGTTTCGTATACATATTTACATACTTCTAATCCGTCAACACCAGGCATCTGTATATCTGTGATCACAATGTCCGGCATTTCTCCCCGGATCTTCTCCAATAGTTCCTGTCCATCACTGACTACGCTCTCCAAAGAACAGTCCATTTTTTCCCAATTTATCAGTTTCTGCAAAGCCTCTCTGATGTATCCTTCATCATCGGCTGCTATCACTTTCCACATAATTTCCACCTCTTTCAATTGGAACTGCAATTTCTATTTCCGTTCCCTTTCCCGGTTCACTCCAGACCTGAAACTTGTAATGATCTCCATACAGGATCCGGAGCATTTTCTTTGTATTTTCCCAGCCCACATGGGTATGAGGAGTTTTTTCTTTATTTTCCTCTGCCTTCGTCTGATTCCGACAAACGCCTACTCCATCATCTTTTACCCAGATGTAGAGCATTTCCCTTTCATATAAAAGGACCTGCAGATTTCCTTTTTCACGCTTTGGTTCCAAACCATGTGAAACTGCATTTTCCACCAGTGGCTCAATAAGAAGACGGGGAATCAGATCTTCGCCGATTTTTTCATCTTCAAGCTTCACCTCATAAGACAGTTTATCCTGGTAACGGCTTTTCTGCAGATATAAATAAAACTGAACTATTTCTAGTTCCTCTTTTACCTTTATCTTAATCTCTTTTTCCCGGAATATCTTACCCTGCATCAGTCTGGAAAAAGCATTCAGTCCATCGTAAACTTCTTCGTTTCCAGCCATTTTCGCTTTCAGACTCAGCATGGCCAGAATATTAAACTGGAAATGCGGATTTATCTGGGACTGCAGATATTTTACCTGAGACCTGGCTGCCACAATTTCTTTTTCGTAAACCTGAGTGATCAGATATTCAATCCTGTCTGCCATCTCATTAAACACGATTCCCATGTCATGAAATTCCTGAATAGAGGAATCTTCCATTCTGGCATTCAGATCCGGTTTTCCAAAAGCCTGTATACTTTGGATCATCCTGGTAACCGGTTTGGTGAAACGGTAGCTGATAGCATATGCAACCAGAAATGCAATTCCCAGTACCACAATAAGGCCCACAAGAACGATAAAAAGAGTGGGCTTCAAAATAGAAAAAATATTCCCATACCCTACTGAGATCACTGTACGTACTCCAAATCCACAGGAATTTCCATAACCAATCACCTTCGTACCCGCCAGGTCTTTTGTTCCATTCCATGAATTCTCAGAGGTCTGCAGCTTTTTCACCAGCTCCTGAGCTCCTTCTGAGGCAAGCAGCTGATCGTTTTTATCCAGGACAGCCCATCCTCCATTATGATACAGCTGTACCGTTTCCAGAACTTTCGCTACCGCACTCTGACTGATCTGCACGACTCCGATTCCTTTTTCCCTCATATTTTCATCATAAATTCTAAAAAAAATATTTAATTCATCTTTATCAGACAAACAGGCGTACTGGTCACTGGTACTTTTAAATTCCTGCTGCATGTTTTCGTATTTTCGCTTCTGTTCTCTCCCGGCAGCCAGTGTGGTGGCATAATAGTGCTCATAAATACATTCATTCCCATTATTAAACAGATAAATTCCAGTAACAAAAGGAAGCTGACGTTCCACCATATTCCGCTCTGAAAAAAGCTCCATGCTGTAAGAAAGCTGTGGTTCTATTTCCTCCAGGTCGTATTCTTCTTTCTGAAAAAAGTCATCCAGTACCGTATTATGACGTATGGCGATCACACTATCCTCAATAAACTGCATATGAGCCTCATACTGCTGACTGGTATATCGAAGTACATATTCAATATCTTCCTGTGTTTTCTGAAAGAAGAAAGAGAAAAAGACATAGAAAACAGCTGCACATACAGACAGTAAAGTACATACAGAGGTCAGTATCATCAGAAATGTAAGTTCCCTTTTCAGAGTGTAGTTTTTTTTCATTTTATTTATCCCCAGGGTAAATTTCTATATTATAAATTCATTATAGGAAAAGCTTTCGAAACTTGCAATCAGTTTTCACCAAAAAAAGCAATAAAAAGCAGAAATATTTATAGCATTTCACCTAAATATAGGGTATACTGTTATTGTCTGAAAGAACAAGGGCAGGGTTTTTATATGACAGCATTCTGATAATGCCGTTATTTTTTTGCACCTTGTTAAAGTGATCATACTCACTTATTGACAAAGAAGGAGAGGTAAAATGAAAGTAATTAAAGTTAAGAATTATGAAGAGCTGAGCCGTACTGCAGCTACCATTATCGCCGGTGTTATTTTGTCCAAACCGGATTGTATCCTTGGTCTTGCTACCGGTTCTTCCCCGGTAGGTACCTACGATCAGCTGGCTGCTATGTATGAAGAGGGAATACTGGATTTTTCCCATGTAAAGTCTGTGAACCTGGACGAATATGTAGGACTGGACGGATCCAATGACCAGAGCTACCGTTACTTCATGAACAAGAACCTGTTCAGCAGAGTCAATATAGATATTAAGAATACCTATGTTCCGGACGGAACCAATCCGGATACAGAGGCCTGCTGCGAAGCTTACAATACACTGCTTAAGAATATGGGAGCTGCAGACCTTCAGCTTCTTGGAATAGGACCTAATGGCCACATCGGATTTAATGAACCAGACGACCATTTCCAGGCTGGCACTCACTGTGTAGATCTTACAGAGGCTACCATCCAGGCGAATAAGCGTTTTTTTGCAAGCGAGGAGGATGTACCGCGCAAGGCTATTTCTATGGGAACCGGCAATATTATGAGCGCAAAGACCATTCTTCTTGTAGCTAACGGCAAGAATAAAGCCAAGGCTCTCGCTGCTGCGATCAAAGGACCTGTTACCCCACAGTGCCCGGCTTCCATCCTTCAGTTCCATCCCAATGCAATTATTGTGGCAGATGAGGATGCACTGAGTGAGCTGTAATTTGTCAAGAGGACTTACTTGATTCGGTTAAATTTATGTTTATACAAAAATGGAGCTGCTTAGAAACGCAGCTCCATTTTTGTACCTTTTCCAAGATCACTGTCCACGTGAATCTGAGCATGATGCAAGGTCGCCCCATGTTTTACAATGGACAGTCCAAGACCGGTGCCTCCGGTCTGACGTGAATGACTTTTGTCAACACGGTAAAATCTTTCGAATATTCTTTTTTGTTCAGATTTCGGTATTCCGATTCCGTCATCCTCCACACGGTAATAAGCTTTTCCCTCTCTGTTTTTTCCTACGTAAATATAAATATGTCCACCTGGATTCGTATAACGAACCGCATTGTCCGCTATATTGTACAGCATTTCATAAAGCACATGACGCACTCCCTGAATTGTAACCGGATGACCGTAATATCTCAGGGAAATATTCTTCTTCTGGGCCTGATCCTGGAGATTGTTTACTACATCTTCTGCAAGCTCATTCAGTTCCACACTTTCCATGGAAACCACTTCATCCTGCTGTTCATCCAGCCGGGACAGCTGGATAATATCTGCCACCAGATTACCAAGACGATTGGCTTCTTTGTAAATTCTCCCTGAAAAATCCGCAATATTTTCCGGACGCACCATTCCATTCATCATCAGCTCTGCATAACCGGAAATCGACATCAGCGGGGTTTTCAGCTCATGGGAAACATTTGCAGAAAACTCTCTTCGCACAGCCTCCGTTTTTTTCAGTTCTTCAAGCTGACATGCAATCTGCAGGTTCTGCTGGTCTACACGGGTAAGAAGGGGCTTAAGTTCCTCATAACACACATTATCAAGAGGATGCTCCAGATCCAGGCTGTTTATGGGTTTGATCAGCTTTTTTGTCTGCCTCTGTACCAAAATGATTTCTATCAGGATGATTACGATCATCAAAAGTCCAAGCCAGATAAGACTGCCCATTAATGTATGAAAAACACTGTCTGTGGTTTTTGCCAGACGAAGAATTTTCCCATCATCCAGCTTCACTGCATAATAAAAGGTCTGCTGTGCAAGGGTTTCCGAATAGCGTACTACTTCCCCATGGCCTTCTTCCATGGCCTGGACAAATTCAGGACGATTGCTGTGATTGGGAAGTTTGGAAGCATCTGCCTCACTGTCATAGAGAACCTTTCCATTCTCATCCGTCAAAGTAATTCGCGTTCCTGTATTATCTCCCACACGCTTGCTTAAATAGTCTTCTCCTGCTTTCTCCATTCCTGCTTTTACGTATTCCGTTTCATCTCTGACAGTCCTCTTCATAACATCATCAAACTTTTCGTACATTAAAAAGCTGGCTGCTATGAAGGTAAGAATTGCTGTAAGAACAATCATAAAACCGGTGTGGCTGAGGATTTTCTTTTTCATCCCTGACTGCCTCCCTTATCTGCCATTCTGTAACCTACACCGCGGACAGTTTCGATCAGTCTTCCGGTATCCCCAAGCTTCTGCCGCAGGGTCCGCACATGTACATCCACAGTTCTGGTTTCCCCGTCAAAATCATAGCCCCATATATGGCACAAAATCTGGTCACGGGTCATAACGATTCCTCTGTTTTCCATAAGATACAGAAGAAGTTCAAATTCCTTGCGGGTAAGCTCCACAGGCTGATCATCACAATACACCTGATGACGGCCTGGAAAAATACGAAGTTCCTCACAGCTAAGCTCTCTGTCATCTCCGTGGCGGCTGCTGCGCCGGAGCACCGCCTTCACTCTGGCTATAAATTCCATCATTCCAAAGGGCTTGGTAATATAATCGTCTGCACCGGATTCCAGAGCACGAACCTTATCAAATTCTGCTTCCTTGGCAGTTACCATAATGATGGGAATATCTCTGGTTCCGGAAGATTTTTTCAGTTTTTCCAGAATGGAATATCCATCCTCTCCCGGAAGCATAATATCAAGAAGAATCAGCTCTGGTTCCTCTTCTGCGAGGGCTTTCCACAATTCCTGGGAGTCTTCTAAACCCCTTGCATGAAATCCGGTCGTCTCTAATGTATATACTAAAAGATCACGGATGTTGTTATCATCTTCAACACAAAAAATCATTTTTTAGTATTCTCCTCCCATGTCTTACCTATTTTTTACATTACCTGTAAATCATCATTATTTCTTAGTATACGTACTTTTTTCCCCTTATACAAGTGCACAACTGTAAAGTCACGGTAAAAAGCAGGAAAACAGGTTACCGTTCACGACCTGGCCAGTGACACGCTTCGCGATGCACAGAAATCATGCATTCGCATGTTTTCGCGCCGCAAAAATTATATTACCAGTCGCTGCCTCCGGAAATAATTCTCACAGGAATTTTTCCAGAGCAGCAACTGGCAACATCTACTCTCCCGGTTACGGAAGCATATAGTTCACACGGGCAACCTCCAGTTCGTGATGGAAATGTTCTCCCGGTGCATTTTTTACAGTGTCAAGGTGACTGTGGGTATCATAGAGATCCTCATGCACCTGAGTCACACAGACTCCGATATTGGAACAATGATCTGCGATTCTCTCCAGGCTGGTTGTAATGTCAGAAAGCACAAATCCCATCTCTATTGTACATTCTCCGGCACGAAGACGATTTACATGGCGTCTTTTCAGCTCACGGCTTAGCTCATCGATTACTTCTTCCAGAGGCTCAATTTCTTCGGCTGCTCTCATGTCCTGGTTTGCAAAAACGCTATACGCTTTTTCCACAATATCCGACACGGCTTTTTCCATAATGTGAAGTTCCTGCACTGCCTTGTCTGAAAAGCGGGCATTTTTTTCTGAAATTTCCTTTGCAGATTTCATAATGCTAAGGGCGTGGTCGGAAATACGTTCAAAATCTCCGATACAGTGAAGCATAATGGACAAGCTGTGGCTGTCTTCCAGAGAAAGATCTTTCTGATTTAACTTGATCAGATAGGTTCCCAGTTCGTCCTCATAGCGGTCAACCTTTGCTTCAATCTTTTCCACACGGAAAGCTGTCTCCTCCTGGAAATCATCCAGCAAGCCAAAGGAAAGGTTCAAAGCGGTTTTGGACTGCTCTGCCATTTTCCTGGCAGCTGTTTTGCTCTGCTCAATAGCAATACCAGGATTACTGAGAAAACGGGATTCCAGGATCATAAACTCCTGATCTTCTGCGGAAATAACTTTCTCCTCTTTTGTATCACGGACAGTTGCACATGCCATTTTTACAAGCATATCTCCAAATGGAAGAAGTACAAGTGTTGCAATGATGTTAAAGGCACTGTGGATCACTGCGATGCCGGCAGGACCTGCCACTTCTTTAATGAAAGAGAAATGTAAAAATCCATTCAGCACATAGAATACAACCATAAATGTAACAGTTCCTACAATATTGAAGTACAGATGAACGATTGCTGCACGTTTTGCATTCTTAGTAGCACCGATTGAAGAAAGCATTGCTGTAATACAGGTTCCAATATTCTGTCCCATGATAATCGGAAGCGCTGCTCCGTAACGGACTGCACCAGTTACACAAAGCGCCTGGAGAATACCAACAGAAGCTGATGAAGACTGAATAACAGCAGTCAGAAGTGCACCGGCCAGCACACCTAAAACAGGGTTGGAGAACTTCAGAAGGATGTTTGTAAATTCCGGTACCTCTGCCAGAGGTTTTACGGCACCGCTCATGGTATTCATACCGAACATCAGCACTGCGAAACCAACCAAAATGTTTCCAATATCTTTCTTCTTTTCATCATGAAGGAAGACAATAAAAACAACTCCGATCAATGCCAGAATCGGTGAAAATGAGTTTGGGTTCAAAAGTCTTACAAAGAAATTGGAGCTTTCAATTCCTGCCAGGCTGAGGATCCATGCGGTAACAGTAGTACCGATATTTGCGCCCATAATAAAGCCAACAGCCTGAGACAGATGCATGATTCCCGAGTTTACGAAGCCGACTACCATAACTGTGGTTGCCGATGAAGACTGAATGATTGCAGTAACTGCTGCACCAACCAAAACTGCTTTCACACGGTTAGATGAAAGGTTTTCCAGAATCTTTTCCAGTTTACCGCCGGAAAGCTTTTCCAGACCGTCTCCCATTACCTGCATTCCATAAAGGAACATCGCCAGTCCGCCGACCAATGTCAGAATGCTAAAAAAATCCATTACGTTTCCTCTCCTTTTTTATCCTTTTAAAAGTTTATTGGGTTCTTAATTTCTTTTGTTTACAAAACCAATATAAGTGGGCTATGTAAAGTTTCGGGTGAGAAGAATGTTAAATATATGTAAAATACTTTACAATCTTGGATTTTCTTATACAGGAAAAATGTAAAGCCAGGCTGTTGAAAATGTAAAATATTTGTTTGATAGTTGATTTTACCGTATTTTCCAAATTTTACATTCAAAAAAATCCCCCAGGAAACATGAAGAATAATTTTACAATTATCGTTGCATATCTCATGAGGGATTTTTATATAATACGTGTAATGATTCAGTATCTTCACTGTTACACACTTCGCGGAATAACATCATCAGACTCGTTCTAGAGCATGTTTGAACAAGGCTCTGATACCTTTAAAATCCTCGGATTTCCTCTTCCTCTGAATGGGTTTTATCGATGGAGCGGATTTCCAGAAAGTAACTGTAACTATCATTTACCTTTACTTCCACTCTGTCGCCAATCTTATGACCTTTCAGTGCCATGCCAATCGGAGAGTCAATACTGATTCTGTTCTCCATGGAATTTCCCCGAATGGAAGTAACAAGCTTATATTTCTCAACCTCGTCATCTTCCTCAAAATAAACTTCTACAATGTCATCCATTCCAACCTCGTCACTGCAGGATTTATCAGAAACGATGGTTGCTGTTTTTAACATATTCTCCAGATAGCGGATGCGACTCTCGTTCTGGTTCTTATGACGCTTGGCAGCGTAGTATTCAAAATTCTCACTTAAATCGCCCTGGGCACGTGCTTCCTTTACTGCCTCAATTGCCTCTTTGCGGACAACCAGCTTACGGTGCTCAATCTCCTGTTCAATTTTCTCTACGTCTTTTTTGGTGAGCTTCTCTCTCATTTTTATACATCTCCTTTATAGCTGCAACACCACTTTGCACACCACCTTAACAGATGGCAAAGAGTTTGTCAAATTGCCAATGGAAAACATTAATTCCAATAATGCTATTGTTCACTCCATGAACAGAAACCCTATAATTTCTTTTTCCCCAGTCGGACTTCTTCCATCAGCTTCGCAGTCTCAGCATCTGCATGATCAAAGAGATAGGTATGACTGGACTGGCGGTGCTGATGCCATTCCTGGCGGAGCTGCTTTCTGGTCTCTTCGATTTCTTCTTTCAGACCTCTTGCGGAAATACGACTGGCGCCCTGCCCCATAATGATAATCTGTTCCAGTCCGTCTGAAGTAGCAACCGTTACCTGATGCTGTCTGCCGATTTTGTGGACTGTTTTTTCAATATATTGATCGGCAGTCTCCGCTTCTTTTGTGTAAACCACATGAATATTGTGATAAGTAAGCACTTCCTCCTGGTGTCCCTCCACCTTGTAAGCATCAAATACAAGAATCAAAGTACATTTCTTATATCCCTGATAATTACTTAAAATATCCATCAGCTTCGTCTGTGCTGCACGGACATCCGCATCTGCCAGTTCTTTCAGCTCCGGCCAGGCAAAAATAATGTTGTAACCATCCACAAGAAGGTATTCTTCCTGGTCTTTTTTTGCAGAAGAACTGCTGCCAGAATAAGATAGGGCACTTACCACTTTTTTATAAGAAGACACACGGTCTCTTTTCACCGGACCAAAGGTACGCTCAAAAATGGCCTGAAGTTCTTTGTCATCCTCATAGCTTCCACGGTAGGCAGATTCCGGCGGCTGGTAACCACTTCCCGCACGGCTTCCACTTCCAGATGTATTTCCGGCAGTTCCTGTACTGCCAGCTCCATTGCGTGCTGAATTTCTGGCACTTTGAGCAGTACCGTCTCCACTTGCAGGATTTCCAAAGCCTGATGCAGCATCCTCCCAGTCTTCCTCACTGAGATCATCCTCAAACTCTGCCATAATCCCAGTATCCAGGTGCATATACTCTTCCACTTCATACCATGGCACCACAAATCCAGCTCCATGGGCACAAAATACAGACCCGGTAGGATTATCCAGATCCCGCTCAGAATCGTAGCCGATCTGTTCCACGATCTCATCTTGATTTTTACAAGGCTCATATCCTTTTAAACTGCAGAACAGTCTTCCCATTCCCCTTGTATAAGAAACTACTTCTTTCTGGTAATCGCGCATAGTCGAAACAGGCGCTTTTCCCTTCAAAATAGCGGTATTTTCCTCTGTCTCCATAGGAAGAAGAGTTCCCTGCATTTTCTGGATATCATTCATTGCACGGCCAACAACCTCCACCGGCACTTCCAGCCGAAATTCATAGTAAGGCTCCAGCAGAACATTCTGTGCTTTCTTAAGCCCCTGACGGATAGCCCGATAAGTAGCCTGACGGAAATCTCCGCCTTCTGTGTGTTTCTGGTGGGCCCGTCCGGTAAGCAGGGTAATCTGCATATCTGTGATCGGTGCACCAGTCAGCACTCCTCTGTGTTCCTTTTCTTCCAGATGGGTGAGGATCAGTCTCTGCCAGTTCCGGTCCAGCACATCCTCACTGCAGGCGGTAAAAAACTGCATTCCGCTTCCTTGCTCCCCTGGTTCCAGAAGAAGGTGAACTTCCGCATAATGGCGCAAAGGCTCAAAATGTCCCACACCTTCCACAGGTGCTGCAATGGTCTCTTTATATACAATATTTCCCGTTCCAAAATCCACAGCCACATGGAACCGCTCCCAGATCAGCCTTTTCAAGATCTCGATCTGCACGTCTCCCATGAGCATGGCGTGGATTTCTCCCAGCTGCTCGTCCCACACAATATGAAGCTGAGGATCTTCCTCTTCCAGTTCTCTCAGCTTCTTCAGCATCTGGTGCACATCGCAGCCTTCCGGCAAAATGATCTGATAGTTCAGTACCGGCTCCAGTACTGGCATATTGGAATTCTCTGTCACGCCAAGTCCCTGTCCTGGAAAAGTATGGGAAAGACCTGTCACTGCGCACACGGTTCCCGCGGGCACTTCTTTCACCAATTCAAATCTGGCGCCAGAATAAATCCGAATCTGGTCTGCCTTTTCCTCCCATACTTCCTCTCCCGCAGCCACATTTCCCTTGCTGGTAATAAGAAGTTCTTTTACTTTCAGTGTCCCGCCTGTAACCTTCATATAGGAAAGACGGTTTCCCTGATCGTCTCTGGCGATCTTATAAACCTTCGCACCAAAAGCCTCAGGATATACCGGACATCTAGTGTACCTGTCCAGTCCGTGGATCAGCTTCTCCACCCCTTCCATTCTCAGTGCAGAGCCAAAATAGCATGGAAAAACCTTTCGATCTGCGATCAGACCGGTAATCTCTCCCCTGGATACTTCTCCTGTTTCCAGATATTTTTCCAGCAGTTTCTCGTCACACATGGCAAGGCTCTCCAGAAATTCTTCTGAAAATTTATTTTCCATCAAATTCTGCTGTTCTTTTTCACCAGTCGGTAATTCCGGTTCCAAATCTCCATCAGCATTTTCATTTTCTGAAAAATCCATGCAGTTCTCATTCAGCCTTTTTTTCAATTCAGTCAAAAGAGCATCGTGGTCCGTTCCATCCTGATCCATTTTGTTCACAAAAATAAATGTGGGGATCTGGTACCGCTCAAGCAATTTCCATAAAGTCACCGTATGTCCCTGCACACCATCTGCACCGTTAATCAAAAGCACTGCATAGTCCAGGACCTGCAAGGTACGTTCCATCTCTGCAGAAAAATCCACATGCCCAGGCGTATCCAGAATGGTAACTCTTGTTTCCGGGAATTCCAGCACTGCCTGCTTGGAAAAAATCGTGATTCCCCGCTCGCGCTCAAGGGGAGAGGTATCCAGATATGCATCCTTGTGATCCACTCTTCCAAGCTTTCGTATCTTGCCGCTTAAATATAAAAGTGCTTCTGACAATGTAGTTTTTCCTGCATCTACATGAGCCAGCAGCCCCATACAAATATTTTTCTTTATTTTCTCTGACTGTTCACCCACGAAAACGCCTCCTGCTGTAAAAATCTCTTGTTTCAGTATATCACAACAGAAGGCGCCAGTCGAGACACAGGTGTTTATTTCATTATTTTCAATAAATCACCAGAGCGTGTTATGCTATGAACGCCAAAATTTGTTTTATAATAAAATTGTTTTATCTTTACAATATTTGATAACATGGTATAATTCATACGTGATAAAAAAAGTACAATAATAAAGTAATTATTCCACAAAGCATGTAGCTGTGAAGGTACTGAACAATTACACAATAGAACCGATTGATACAACGTTATATTTTAGAGCGTGTATCAACAGAAAGTGAGAACTTCCATATGAATCCCTTAAAAAAAATATACTGTCGGATTTTTCAGAATGTATTCAAATTTGCCCTTCCATTCCTGCCATACCGAAATCCTGAGATCATCAGCAGTCTGAAAGCCGTTCCCGATGTGCTGAAAAAGAAAAAATGTAAAAATGTGCTGATTATTACAGATGCAGGAATCCATAAGCTTGGTCTTACAGACCGCCTTGAAAAAGTGTTGACAGACAGCAGCATTCCCTATATCCTTTATGACAAAACAGTAGCAAATCCTACCACTGTGAATGTGGCTGAGGCACTTGAACTTTATCATGAAAATAACTGTCAGGCCATTATAGGCTTCGGCGGAGGCTCCAGTATGGACTGCGCCAAGGCAGTAGGTGCCAGAGTCGCCAAACCTCATCAGTCTCTTGCAAAGATGAAAGGAATCCTGAAAGTGCACAAAAAGCTTCCACTTCTTATCGCCGTTCCAACCACTGCAGGAACCGGAAGCGAAACTACACTGGCAGCGGTAATTGTGGACGCCGAAACCCGGCATAAATATGCCATCAATGACTTCCCGCTGATTCCCCGATACGCTGTGCTTGACCCCAAGGTCACATTAAGCCTTCCACCATTCATCACCGCTACTACAGGTATGGACGCACTCACCCACGCAGTGGAAGCTTATATTGGTAATTCCACTACACCAGGCACTCGTAAAAATGCCCGGGATGCAGTGCAGCTGATTTTCGAAAATCTGGACACTGCTTACACCGACGGAAGCAATAAAGAAGCGCGCCGGAATATGCTCCGCGCCTCTTATTTCGCTGGCTGCGCTTTTACAAAATCCTATGTAGGCTATGTACATGCAGTTGCCCATTCTCTGGGAGGACAATACAATGTTCCACATGGACTTGCCAACGCTGTACTTCTCCCTTATGTTCTGGAAGCTTACGGAAAAACGATTTATAAGAAGCTGGCAGCCCTTGCTGTTGCCGCCGGTGTTGCCTCCAAAGAAACACCGGAAGAAGAAGCCGCATTAAACTTTATCCAGGCGGTCAAAGACATGAAGGCCCGCTTCGGAATCGGCGATACCATCCCGGAAATCCAAGAAGAAGACATTCCGAAGCTATCCCATTATGCGGACAAAGAGGCGAATCCGCTGTATCCGGTACCGGTACTGATGGATGCACAGGAGCTGGAGAAATTTTATTATATGCTGATACCGGCTAAAGAAAACACAGTGCAATAAAAAGCTGGTAAAATGCCATATTGTCACCTTTATAACATTACATGAATTAATCTCAATTTAAATGAGTGTCAAAAGGTCTTTTGACACTCATTTGATACCCGGATTGCTACGCAGCTACGCTGCTCCCGCAATCCTCCAAATATTCGAAATCCGCTGATTTACTGCGTAAATCGCTACTTTCTCATATTTGGCGTGTCCCAAGCTCAAAAGCCTTATCGTGCAAGCACGAACAGCTTTTTGACCTTTTGACACTGGTATCATCAAATAAATTATAAATACTCAGAAAGGACTTTCCCATGACCCAGGAAGCAATCCAGGAAATCATCCGCAAGCAGCGGAACTATTTTTATACAGGTGCTACCTTAAATATTGACTTTCGCATCACTGCCCTGAAAAAGCTGCAAACCTCCATCCAGTCCCACCAGGAGCAGATCAATGCTGCCCTGAAGTCAGACCTTGGAAAAAGCAGCTTCGAGAGCTATATGTGCGAATCCGGTCTCGTTCTCAGTGAGATTACCTATATGCTGAAGCACATCCGCTCTCTTTCCAAAGAAAAAACAGTGCACACACCACTTGCCCAGTTTCATTCCAGAAGTTACATGAAGCCGTCCCCATACGGTGTCACCCTGATCATGAGTCCATGGAACTATCCCTTCCTTCTCACCTTTGATCCACTGGTAGACGCCATCGCCGCCGGAAACACTGCAGTATTAAAACCCAGCGCCTATTCTCCTGCCACCAGCAATATCATCTGCGAAATCGTCCGCGAATGTTTTCCGGAAGAATATGTAGCCGTTGTTATGGGTGGACGCCAGGAAAACTCCTGCCTTCTCCAGGAGCACTTTGACTACATCTTTTTCACCGGCAGCCAGGCTGTGGGAAAAGAGGTTATGCGCCATGCCAGCGAGCACCTCACTCCTGTTACCCTGGAGCTTGGGGGAAAAAGCCCCTGCATTGTAGATAAATCTGCAAATATCAAGCTTGCCGCCAAACGTATTGTATTTGGAAAATATCTGAATTGTGGACAAACCTGCGTAGCCCCTGACTACATTTACTGCCACAGAGAAGTGAAGGATGAGCTTCTGAAGCAGATTCAGAAACAGCTTCGTAAGCAATTTGGTAAGTCGCCTCTGGATAACAAAAATTACGGAAAGATCATCAACGAAAAGCATTTCAACCGCATTTTGAACCTGATCGATCCTGCCAAGGTTGTCTGTGGCGGCAATGCCTGTCCGGAGACTTTACAGATCGAGCCTACAGTCATGGACCAGGTAACCTTCGAAGATGCCGTAATGCAGGAAGAAATTTTCGGTCCGGTAATGCCTGTCCTTACCTTTAATTCCATAGATGAAGTAATCCGAAATGTAAATTCCATGGCACATCCTCTGGCTTTTTACATTTTTGCCCAGGACAAAGCCATCTGCGAAAAAGTCACCTCTGAATGTGGCTTCGGCGGTGGCTGTATCAATGATGTGATCATTCACCTCGCCACCAGCGAAATGCCATTCGGCGGTTTCGGGGAAAGCGGTATGGGAGGCTATCACGGTCAGAAAGGCTTCGAAACCTTTTCCCATTACAAGAGCATTGTAGACAAAAAGACATGGATCGACCTGCCGATGAGATATCAGCCTTACAGACGGATTTACGACAAACTGATACACCTGTTTCTGAAATAATATAACAAAAGGACCGCAGCCTTACATCATTGATATAAACGCGGTCCTTTTGAATTTCATCCACCTCTTCAATTTTGGATTCCCAGGAAAAGTCTTTTGCATTGCTGCTTTTTTCTAATAATGCCAGGATTTCCTGCTCTGTATCTCTGTCATACTCTTTTTGATATTTTATGCTGGTTTTTAGCGTAATTCCTTCCGTATTAACAAGACTCTCAAACGCCCGCAAGGGCTGACAAACGACGACGAAAGTTTAAATTCCTTCCGTATTAACAAGACTCTCAAACAGCGCCAGTCTACTGATCCTCTATTGGACTGTTTAAATTCCTTCCGTATTAACAAGACTCTCAAACTGGACGGACTGTTAAACAGCATGCAGGGGCGTTTAAATTCCTTCCGTATTAACAAGACTCTCAAACCAACTTCTTCTCAGCTTCTTGACGGGTGAGGTTTAAATTCCTTCCGTATTAACAAGACTCTCAAACCTTGTCAGTTGATCCGAAACCACCGTTACGGTTTAAATTCCTTCCGTATTAACAAGACTCTCAAACATACCCACAGGATACCATTATTATTCTGTTGTTTAAATTCCTTCCGTATTAACAAGACTCTCAAACTGCTGCACGATAACCCTTGACGTTGGAATCGTTTAAATTCCTTCCGTATTAACAAGACTCTCAAACCTCAAATCCGATTCTCACCGAGTCATTACTATCTTTCGACAGATAGCTGTTAATACGACAGGTCCAGTACACAAAGATCCTTATCCACGATTATATATCTGTCACCTTCGATTGGGTTGGTTTTTATTCCTTCCAAATTGACCAGACAAGTTTTCGTGTAAAAACAATGTTTATAAATTTCTCTCAGATCCTCTATACCGAAATATTGCTTTAGATTCAGCACAAACACAATGTCTGTATTGCAGATTGTTTTCATAGCTCTCAGATAATCTATAAATTTTTCTGCAAGACTATGATAACAGGAATCCACATGTACATTACAATATTTTATCAGCCCTGCTGCCGGAAAATCAATATCAAATGTGAGATTATATGCAGAAGTATTCACAATCTTATCCATAAAGCATAAAATCTGTTGATTCACGCTTGCAAATTCTTCTGCGTAATCTTCTGAGATTGTCTCTGACAGATTCTTATAAAGTTTGGATAAAATTTTTTCTCATTACAATTAACCATCAGAGGATTGCTGACCATGATTGCTTTTCTCTCCAGAGAGAGTTCCTTTTCAATATCTGAAAGAATAAAGTCTCCTTCTTCCCCTTCTACCTGTTTACTAACATTGTATACAACTTCTGCAAATCGTTCCGGTGTCTCGATGGTCAGATTCAGAACCTGATTTTCATATAGTTCTATTTCCATCCCTAATCTGGTATTCACAAGTCTCAAAGGATTACCACCCTTTCATCTGTATCCAGGATCTCACTCTTTTTCGTACCGATGATAAATTCCATCTTTCCAAATTGCTTTTCTGTTATCTTCAACACCTGCACCAGTCCATCTGCCGGCTTATTTTTTCTTATATTTTCCACAATCGCATCCGCCATCGTGGAATTTTGCGCAAGTTTACAATATACAGACTCCTGCATCATCAAAAATCCGGTTTTTAGCAAATATTTATGAAATTCCCTGTAATCTTTCCTGTTTGCACTGGTAATCACCGGCAGGTCAAAAAATACCATTACTCTCATATATCTATAACTCATTTGTTTTATAAAATTTTATCTGTGATATATCATTATCGTTTAATGCGTCAAAAACACTCTTGGTGTAGATTCTGATTGCGTTTGTCAAGTATTCGTTTCGGTTAGCTATAGTCACTTCTTCCTTCAGCAATGAGATCATCTCATGTTTCTCTTCTTTTTCAAAGAATGGAAATGCCATCCTTTTTACTTTCAGATCTACAAATGGACGAAATGGCTCCATCAGATCACATGCCAGATTAAACTGGTTAAATACATTATCGTGAAACAAACCAAGCTGTGTGATATAACCATTTGCCACCACACAACGATTAAACGCAGACAATAATAACGAATATCCGTAATTCAAAGCTACATTGGTAACATTCTCCGCACTTCTGGTAAAATCCATTCCGAACAGGGCATTGAAGTACACTTTTGCTGCATGTCCCTCCCGGTTCGTGGCATCCCCAAATTCGATTTCACTGATATAGCCGTAAAGCTGATCCGCTTCCTTCCGTTCCCATATTTTCAGATGCTGTGCCTGCTTTCGTATCTTCTCCGTTACGATTTCTGTCCATACGTGTTTCTTGATATCCTCCGACCAGGCAATCTGATTTCTGACCTTCAGCGACGTATCGTGAGCGCCGTAATAACCAATCAATTCAGAAGATGGATTTCTTTTTTCATCACAAAAGACTACTTTTATCTTTTTCTTTGTCAGTTCACACAAAAGAGCGGCGGTCAGTGAAACTGCTGTTGATTCAACCATTAAGTTCTCAATTTCTGAAAGATGAATCTTAGTCACATCATCTTTACGAATCACCAAATAATCCATCTGATAATCCAGCTTTGCCGTACTGGATATTACCACTGTCCGCCAGCTCATAAACATTCCCCCCATTCTTACATATGCAGTAAATCCTCTTCTTTTTTATACATTCCGGTAATCGAATAATGGATCAGTTTCAATTCTGTTGCATCTGTCATATTTCCGGAGATTCGTATTCTTCCTACTTCTTTTTGGCCGCCGATTGCCTGCAGCGAAAATGTTCCTTTTTGAAAAGAGGTATACTCAACAATATCACATAAAAGCATCACTTGTTGTTCTATGCCAAGAAGTTTAAAAGAGCTTTCTCCATTTTCCAGACATGTTCCTATACATTTTGGATGATCCGCATAGATTGCATGCAAATGTTTCGTTGTCAATTCCTGATATAATTCCAGATTTTTCTCCCCTGTTACTTTTTCATCCCAGCGCAGACTCATTTTTTGCTTTTCTGACAACAACATCGCTGCACGTAGTCTTTCCAGCTTACAAATATATTGTACATAAGGATATTTCAGGCACATCGCCGTCGCATTGGAAAATTCCACATTCTTTCTTGCATCCATTCCTACAATATATAAAAAATAGTAGAATTTTTCTCTCTCGCACAAGATGAATAGAAGCCCGTTAAG
>ERZ773118.699-NODE-699-length-30517-cov-21.5682_pt1 | contig 30517 bp, 29 predicted proteins | sample MGYA00580562_ERZ773118 | MGnify/ENA primary metagenome ERZ773118 (study PRJEB29015, sample SAMEA2737878) | human gut metagenome | biome: human gut; feature: human-associated habitat; material: faeces | place: China | collected 2012 ... | reverse complement strand
TTGCGTATTGTTTCACTCATCACACAATTTCTCCTTTCCTTTTTCCTCTAGTATATCACTTCCTCCATGTCTTGAAAAAGTTTGTTACGCAGCAAGCTGCGGGGAATTAAACCCTCTTTTTGATTAAAAATTGGCTAATCATTTTTTGCCTCGTTCCGTTCAATCATCATCTGCCTTGCCTTTTCCCTCTGCTCGGTATTTACCGCTCTCGGCTTACGGTAGTTGATGAATGATTTTGGAAAAGAGTATATTTTAGATACTTCGTCCTGCCTTATCAGCTTATATGTGTCGGGATAGTCGGCAACAAGCGTGTCAAATTTCCTCATAACCGCCTTATCCCTTGTATAGACCATTGGGGCGGTGCTGTACGTTTGGACTTCGGTAGGTCAGTTTTGAACCGCAATCCGCACAATAGAGCAATCCCGTCAGACGGTTCTTGTATGTTCCGTTCTTCACTTCTCTGCGGACGGTCTTTTTAAGCCTTTGTGCATTGTTCCATGTTTCCTCGTCAATGATTGCGTCATGGGTATTTTTGAATATCATCAGTTCTTCGGGTTTGGCTTTCCCGCGCTTTTTGGTCTTGAAATTCTCCGTTACCGTCTTTCCCAAAACGGTATGCCCCATGTATTCCTGCTTTTCAAGAATGTAGCTTATGGCAGTGCAAGACCACTCATAAGGATTTGCGTAACCATGACTGTGGTTGTTTTCGGGACAATGCTCTGCGGCGTAAGCGGCGGGAATGAGTACCTTGTCTGCTGTCAATGCCCTTGCTATGTCACGCTTTCCATACCCCTCAACCGTCATTCGGTAAATCCGTCTGACAACCTCTGCGGGTTCTTCATCAATGATTAAGTGCTGTTTGTCTTGGGGGCACGCATGTAACCGTATGGGACGCTTGGGGAAACACGCTTGCCCTCCTGCATTTTCGCTTTGAACATGGTGCGGATTTTCTTTGACGTGTCCTTTGCATACCATTCATTCATAATGTTGCGAAAAGGGGGAAAATCATCGTCCCCATTGATACTGTCCACGCCATCATTGATAGCGATAAGAAGTTATAAGACGATTTTCATCTATCAAATCAATAAAATAATATTATAAAAGCAGAGCGCAAAATAGGTGCTCTGCTCAGACTGTATCAGTTGATTTTAAAAATAGTAATTCTATCAATTTATATTGCCATCAGATGAAGAATATATTGCAGAAAAGGAATACCAGCAAATTCCTTTATTTTTTCTTATATCTGTCTATCAAATTTCACTATATCTTCATCTAAAATATAATTTACCGTGCCAAGATAATCTCCTTCTCCATATCTTGGTATTGTTAAATTTTTTCTTTTTACAACCTCCCTATACCATTTCACCGCAGTCGGAGAAGCAATATATCTCTTGAAATCATCGATGGTTGGTTGGCTATTTTCCCATATTTTCTCTTTTTTATAAATCTTCGACCCACTCCATATCTTTACATACTGGCCATTGTCAGAAAAAAACCTGATTAGAACGGACTCATCGACAATTCTTATGCCATCAATTTCCAGCGATGTAAAGCTATCTATATTCGTGCAGACCAATTGAATCATTCGTTCTTCCTGATAAGGTTCAGGAGGAAGAAATCCTTTGGTTATATCTCTAATCAATGCCCAATCCCTTAATAAAACCTGCTTTCTTAGTTTAAGCTGTTTTATGGCCTTCTTTATCTCTTGGCGGTCTTCATAGTAACGTTTGGAATCGTAAGGTGTCACCAGATGCTTTATTTCAATTATCACAACATGATTATCAAATAAAGCTATAACATCAAAATCTGTATTTCCTATAGATGATTTAAATTCTATCTTATCTGTATAGACATTCCATAAGGAAGACTGCGACAATTGATTTCTTAAATAGGATTCATACTCATCTCCGATTGCCGCCCGCTTTATTTTATAATCCAGCATAATCTGCTCAAGCATCCGGGTTATATTAATTTGTTGAATCAAATTAGGGGCAAATAAAACCCTTTTACCACTTATTTGAACCAACGGTTTTGAGAATAAATCGCCCTCTTTCCCGCGTTGCGGATAATATATAAACCACTCCACCAGCTTAGCGGCCGTATTTAAACTCTTGCCATATAATCGTGAAAAACTTTTGATTAACAAATCAATATCAACTACTGGACATAGATAATTAAATCGATCACGTTCAATTTCTTTCCAATTATGATTTAAGATATTTGAATATATTTCACTCATTGTCAATAAAAATTCATGAACTTCTAGGAAATCATTCAATTTACCATATGGTAATGTTTGCCTTAAATAGGCTGGAAAAATATCCGTCTGCTTTATAATTTTCATTGTGCAGTTAGCAGATAAATTACAACGCAGGTAGACCTCCAATTCCAGTTCAAAAATGCTTCTCCACAAATCCAACTTTATTCTCTTGGCAAGGCGTATTATAAACTTATTTCCATAAATTATTCTATTTTGATTTGATATCAATAAATCAATACTATTTTGGAATCTTCTGGCCTCTCTGCGTATTCCTGCAACAAAATCAATTAAACTCGCTTCATTGGAATTGGGCGCGAAAACTATAATATCATCATCTGTATCCGTTTTTCCAAGTTTAACAGAGTAATCTTTATATATATAAAGGGACCATAATCCGTTTGCTAATTCACAAAAATTTGAATGATGAACGAACTCCATAATATCCGGACATCGCAAACATTGCTCATATGTTAGATTATCGCAAGGTTTTTCAAAATTACTGTCATAATAATATAAATAAGGAATTGAATAATCTATCAGTTCTATTAGATTTTCACTATTCTGTGATGTTGAATATCTCATACCAGGATAGATTTCAGATTCTACATTTGCAACCAAATGCTTTATCCCTGTGAATGGCTTTTTACCATCTATGTCATTCAACTCAATACCAAGTTTATGCTGATCCTCAAAAAACGAAATTAATGCCCTCAATTGATAATCCAATGGATAGTTCATAAATTCCGTCTTTTCTCTGGCAGCATTATTTTTTTTCATGTTACTATAAATAGCCTCATAAGCCAACCCCAGTTCCATCATCATAAATCCAAAGTCTGTTTCATATTTTTCATCCATTGACATTATCATCTGTACTAAAGATTCTAAATCTGAATCTTTGTAATTATATGAAATTGGCGAGCCAAGAAGGTTGCGATACAATACAATCTTTTTAAATTTCTCCGGATTTCCTTGATATATGTTGTATAGTTCATTAATGTCCATTTTAAACCACCTTTTAAATTACAATTTCAGCCACCTAATCATCTAACTCCATTATACAATATACCGAAATAAAAATACAGCAGTGTATATACTCTCATACATACACTGCTCTTCTTCCTATTTATAAGTTTCCATCTTTATAAGTTTCCATCCTTACCCTTTTGTGGAAACCACTTATTCCGCCACCAATATCCATCATAGTCTGCACAGTTATATGCAATGAGACGGTCTGACTCCATAGAAAACTCTGCTTCTGTCGCTTCCTCGTATAATCCATTGCCACTCTGATATTAAACTAATTTCAATCCCTATAATAAATATCCCTTGTATAAACCTTTTCCATCACATCAGCCAATTCGTCACTATACCGGTTGGCTATAATAATATGCGATTTTTCCTTAAAATCCTCCAATGATTTCTCTACCGGACAGTCACAGAACTGACCTTCTTTTAATGCAGGTTCATATACTATCATCCTTATTCCATGCCTTTTGAGACGGCGCATAACACCTTGTATGGACGATTGACGGAAGTTATCCGAGCCTGCTTTCATGGTGAGGCGGAAAATTCCTACCGTGCATCCCTCTGATTCATACACTTTGTTCCCCACCCTTTCCAATATCCTCTGGGCTACAAAGTCCTTTCGTATACGGTTGGATTCCACAATCGCCCCTATTAGCTGTTCCGGAATATCTTTATAATTCGCCAGAAGCTGCTTTGTATCCTTAGGCAGACAATATCCACCGTATCCAAAGGAGGGATTGTTATAATGATTCCCTATTCTTGGGTCGAGACATACGCCTTCAATAATCTGTCTGGTATTTAAATTCCTTGCCTCTCCATAAGTGTCCAGTTCATTAAAAAATGAAATCCGCAGCGCCAGATATGTATTGGCAAACAACTTTACTGCTTCTGCTTCCGTACTATTGGTGAGAAGCACTGGAATTTTTTTCTTCCGGGCCCCATTCTCCAGCATATTTGCAAACAGATGCGCTTTATTTAGCAGAACTCTGTCATTTAACTCTGTTCCCACAATAATTCTGGAAGGATATAAATTGTCGTATAAGGCTTTTCCTTCTCTCAGAAACTCGGGTGAAAATATGATATTTCTATAATTCAGCTTTTTACGAATCTCCTCTGTATAGCCCACAGGAACAGTTGACTTGATAACAATTATGGCATTGGGGTTTACAGCCTTGACCTGGCTTATGGCACTTTCCACTGTAGTAGTATCAAAATAGTTTTTAACCGGGTCATAATTGGTAGGCGTGCTGATAATCACATATTCAGCTTCTTTATAAGCTGATTCTCCATCTGTCGTGACCTTAAGATCTAAATTTCCTTTTTTCAGATACCGCTCTAATTCCCTGTCTTCAATCGGTGAACAGCCATTGTTTATTAATTCGACCTTGTCCTTCATAATGTCCACGCCTGTGACCTTATGATGTTGTGCCAAAAGAACAGCATTGGCTAGTCCAACATACCCCAACCCTGCAACTGCAATATTCATAAGCATATTCTCCTTAATAACTCTTTGGCTGCATTCCCAAGACTAAGAGGCCAAAAACGGCTCCCTCCTCCTCCGGCCATAATCACTGCGTATGTATTCACTGTCCCCTTCCCCCTGATATCAGCTGTTTTGTCCGGATTCCATTTTGGTTCATCCATTGATTCATGTCCCGCCCCTTGATATACAAATGGTAATCCGGACTTTCTGTTTCCATATCCACTAATTCAAAATAGTCTCCCTGGTCCAACTCCTCATTTATCACTCCTTTGGGAGAGACGATTATCATATCTTTTATCTGTGTCCTATTATTATCCCTGCCTGTCACAATATAGTAATCACGGAACATATACTGATAGGAGCTTCTGGTAATCTCATCGTCCAAAAAAATTACTTTGTAATCCTCTGGAAGCTGCTCAAGACCTTTTACCAGGTTTCTTGTCATTTCCATGTTCTCTATCTCATATTTGTCCATCCGGTAAATCACATTATAGGAACTCCAAACAAAGATTGAAATAAAAACAGCTATCAATCCCATACAAGCCATTCTCTGCTTTTTATGAAATACGAATATTGACATAAGAATTACGATAGCCAATGCACCATAGACGGTCAGCCCCTGGGCCAGATTACGGATAGCACCGTATCCATGTCTGCACTGGGCCAGATTGCAGAATATATTAATAGTCATCGTATTATTGGGCCATGTAACCACCCCATTCACCTTGCCTGCGATATTAACAAGAAAAAATAAATATACCGATCCCATGATTAAAAAGATATATCTTCTGCGTTTTATAAAAAGAGAGCCTTTCTCCAGAAAAAAATACATGCCCATTAACACCGGTATCGATATGGAAGACTCCAGATATCTTCCATAAATAAGCTTGTCGCATCTTCTAACCATTTCTCCGGTATAATACAGATAAATATCAGAGAAGAAAAAAAGACCTCCCAAGGCAAATGCACCAACAAAGCATAAAAGGGAAAATACACTAATCAAATGGATGCAGCATCCCCCTTCACTGGATTTGTATCTGAAACAGCAGACCAAGGTGACACACAGCCCCAGACAAACAAGACCGCCGCTGCCGGTAAACACATTAAATAGCCAGCCGTATATAATCTTTATTATGGTTTGAAGGCCGGTAAAGGACAGCAATCTCTCCCACATGTTTGCATCCCAAAAGGAAAATGTACTGTTTACCGTGTTCACACCCGCATTGAATACATACTGCTTTACCAGCCCGTCCACCAACCTGTCAGCAATCAGCAAAACCATAGCTGTAATCAGATAAACTCCGATTCTCAGATTTGCCTTTTTCCGCACAAAACGTATGTATACAACGGTCAGAAACGTGGCCAAAACCACCACAATGCCTCTTTGATGTGCCATATACGCAAATACAGAGGAACACGCAATTAAGATGCTGTCCCTTACCTGTTTCCCGGCATCCTTATCTTCATGGATTCTCAGAAGAAGAAGGAGGATCATCCAAGGCGAGACCAGAAGAACGGTCTCCGCCCATGTGTATTTTATATTCAATGTTAGCGCCGGCAAAAAGGCGGTTACGCCTGCTATGAGAAATGCATTTTCTTTTTTTTGTATATCCAAATAATCCATGGATATTCTATATGCGATGACAGGAATTACTCCTGCCGCTAAAACATTCAACAGCAGCATGGCCCGATACAGCACAATCGGGGAACGGAACAGATAAAATAATGGCAAATATAAAATCGTCACTCCATATTTGTAATAATACCCGTCTGCATACAGATATTTAGTCCAATCACAGCCACTTATATAAGCCGGTACCGCGATTGTATTCAATCCATCGCTAAAAACAGGCACAGTCAAAAAAAGGCATGGAATGCTGTTTATTAAAACAAACGCGGTATACAAAAAAATCTCATACTTGTATTTTCTTATATTAATTTTTCTCTTATGCATGGGGACTTCCTTCGCTATTACTGTGTTTTTGCTGAAAATGTGTATATGATATCTGCCATCAAAAATCCGCCTATATCCCCTAACACATTCACAAACCGATAAAGCAGAATCGCTTCCAGTATTATCTTCTGATCAAACGAGGCTGATAAAATTACAACCGTGACAGCTTCCCTCACACCTATCCCTCCTGGAGCTCCCGGTATCACAAACCCCGCTGCCCATCCAAACAGATATCCTCCCATAAGCAACGGGACCTGTGACACTAATATATTTTCCCCCAATACGACAGATACGATGAAGTAAAACATAATACCTGTATAAATACCCAGGAAGAAATAATAGGCCATACAGAACATACCTCTGGGAACAATCTCTCTCACTACTTTCTTTCCGAACCATAACTTCCGGCGGTATCCTTTCTTCCTGCGAATTTGTATGCCAATGATACCAGCAATGACTGCTAGCAGGATTAGGATTCCACCTCCAAAGCATAATACCCAAAGGCGCTGCTGAAGATTATAATATAACCATATGTCCCTAATTCCTCCTCTGCAGAGCATTATGGACAACAGAGCCACTGATACCAGATTCATCAGAATATCCCCAAATGTTGACAAGGCCACCTTTCCATGGCTGATATTCTGTCTCACAGCTATTTCATTCCGTCCAACATATTGAAACACATTTCCGGGCAGGTATTTATATAGATTTGCCTTACATACAACAAAGGCCACCAGAGGATAAGGTATCTTAATTCCGGATATATATTCCGTGATGCATTTCCAGGGAACTCCCACTATTACCATATGTACGGCAAACAGTAAGCTCAAAAGCATTAGATACCCCAGGCGGCCGGTTTCCAGAATCTGCTCTGGCTTCAGATGAAAGGAACACAGCTTCCTGATAAGGAAGAATACAGAAACGATAGTCACTCCGGTTCCCATTGCTTTTATGACCCTTTTGCCCATTCCTCCCCCTTTCATTTACGGGAAAACTCCAACATCTTTCTGCCAGCTTTCACCAGGGAAGGTACATGCATCAGAATATTTGAATATCCCTGATTGGCTAATGGGCAGGCGCAGTTTTGGGATTTTATATAGGCTCTCACCTCTTCAGCCCTGGGAGAACGCCATAATTTCTGGAAATCATACTCATAATCTCTCAGGTTGCCCATCTCCTTCTCATATCCAAGAACACAGCATGGCCACACCCCTCCATCATAATTGATATGGACATTGGAAACTCCCGCATAACATGGAATCACCTGCTTTCCCGTTTCCAGTATCTTCCCTGCAATCTCATAATAAACCACACGCAGTGCTTCTGTTGTCTTGGCTAATGATTTCTTTGACCCAATATTGTCCTCAACTTTTCCCGCGAATTCCTTAATCAGTTTCTGATAAACCTCCGCCGGCGGGGTTATATCGTCTCCCAGGTTAAAAAACTCTGTGCGGCATTCCGCCACTTCATTCCGGTAACTCTCCACGCCCAGTCCATGAACGAAATCCTCTATTTCATCCAGATAGTCAATATTAAAATTGGATACAACGGTTCCTAATTCCAAATGAAAATTATCATAGCGATCTTCTAGTCTTTTAAGTGATACAATTGTCTTTAAAAGCTGGCTAAAATTCCCCTCTACACCACGGATTTCATCGTGTAATTTTCCCACTCCGTCAATAGAGGGTTTGACGGTCACAGGCACGTTTTTATCATACTGACGGACGATTCTGATGATTTTTTCCGTATGCTCTGCGATTCTTTCTGTCATAATTCCGTTGGTAGGGGTATGTACTACCCTTGGCTTTATATATTTACATGCCAGTTCCACGATTTCCGGCAAATCTGGTCTGAGAAACGGCTCTCCGCCGCTCATATTGAAAAAATAAACCGGTCTCATATTCTTAAATATCTTTTCAATCTCATCCAGTCTCAAATCTTTTTTGGCTCTGGATGGATCCTGACAGAACATAGCTCCAATCTGGCATGTTTTACATTTTGACTGACATGCTGCTGTCACTGAATAGGTCAATGTTATGGGCTGGAAATCTTTGTATCCAAACCAACGGTTTAACCTATAAGAAATCAATTCCGGCCCTAATATAAAAAATAAGTCTTGTTTTTTCATTTATTTCTCAACTTTCGCAATGGTATAATTAATATGAGAATGGATTGATTTTATCTTCTTTGGCATGGGCAGCTTTTCTACAAGATAAACCAGTTTTATCCATAGGGGAAATCTGTTTTGAGCCAGCATCTGGGTATAGGGAGTTTCCCAATCCATTGTGTTAAAATCCACATTCATCCTGTGCAGTCTCACATCCCGAAATCCCAGAGAATCCGGCCACACCGGACAATCCACAAAACCGGTTTCCACAATTGTCAGCCCATGTTCCTCTAACCTTTTTCTTATGAAGCCGCGCTTGTTGTACCTTATATCTCCATGTGTCCATGGAATCCCTGTTTTTTTATGGACAAGCCTGTGGACCGGAAAACCAATATTTCCTGCGTTAACCGAGAACACAGCCACATATTTTTTACTGATACGTTTCATTTCCTCAATCAGCTTATCCGGATCCGGACAAGCCGGAAGGTACGCGAAATTCCATACAAAATCATAGGACTTGTCCTGAAAGGAGCTTTGCAAAATGTCATCTTCATGAACCCATTCTATTTTGTGCGCCGCACCAATTTTTTTCCACTCAGATATATATTTGGGATTGCCGTTAACCAGTGTAATCTTTTGTGCACACATTCCAAATCCTAAGGAATAAATAGATGGCATGGCCTTAGCTCCGTGAGCCGGCATTTCCAGCACTGTCTTTATATCATGTTTCACTCCAAATGAAGATAGTTTCCGCCCCACGGAAAACCGTTCATATATTACGCCAAATACCTCTTTTTCCACGTCCGCCTCCTGTTATAAATACCCCTTTTCCTTTGCCCATTCAACTGACAGCCTGATTCCGGTATCCAGATTTATTTGGGGTGCGTATCCCAATACCCTGCGTGCTTTACTTATATCACAGGAATGATCTTTTGCCAGGAAATCAATTCTACCTTTATTAACAAAACCAGCTTTTTTAAACATAACCTTAGATATTCCATCAATCACATTTGCCAGACAAACAGACATTGTATATCCTATATTCATATGAATCAGACTGCTTCCTGTATATTTAGCTATACACTCCAAATATTCTTTGGCCGTGCAGTCTTGCTCCGCGCCTAAATTAAAAATTTCATTATACGCATTTTCATTCAGAACAGACAATAAAAACCCATCAACAATATCAGACACATACGTAGGATGAAGGTAAGCCTTTCCATTTGTAGTCAGAACAAACCTCTTCTTTTTAATGCTTCTGTATAAGGCAGTCCTTCTCACATCACCTGCTCCATAAACAAAGCAAGGCCTCAAAATAGTATATGGCATCATATTCTTACATCTTTGTATAACCGCCTGTTCCGCAAGCATTTTCGTTTCACTATAAGGGTTGGTGGGATGATAGGGGGCATCCTCCGATACATTCCGTCCTTCCAAGCCAGTCACAAATGGCGCGCTGCAAAATATGAACTGCTTTACTCTATGTTTAATGGCCAGTTCAGCTAGTTTTAATGTGGCAAGATAATTCACCTTGTAATAATATTCATACGGTATCCCATAATGCCCTAATTGAGCCGCCGCATGTATTACCACATCTATCCCCTGCATCTGGTCATCTATCGCTTCAATCTCCCGCAAATCACAGATGATATTCTCCACTGGTTTTGAAAACTCTCCATCGGATATTTTCTTTCTGGTTACACATACCACTTCATTTCCATTTAACAGCAACGCTTCCGTAAGATGTTTCCCTATGAATCCAGTTGCTCCTGTAACTAGTAAACGCATCCTCCCGTACCTCCATCTATCATTTTGTCCAGCTTGTCCACCACCTCAACCATTCTGTCCCAGGAAAACCGATACGCATCTTTTCGTACATTTTCCGTGAATTCTTCCGCCCTTCCTTCTTTAAAATAGCGGATTATCGCCTCTGCCAATTCTGTATGGTTCCCAGCCTCCACCACGTATCCGGTTTTTCCATCCTGGACAACGTCAGGCAGCCCGCCCACATTGGTAACCACCACTGGCTTTTCAAATCCAAAGGCAATCTGCACGATTCCACTCTGCGTGGCGCTTTCATAAGGCAGAATAACTAAATCGCAGGCTGAAAAATATGGTTCGACCTCCCGGTCAGGTATGTAGCCATCACATATTCTTATATAATTTGCCATGGAATTTTCATCAATCAGCTTCAAATAGCTCTCCCTGTCACTACCAAAATCCCCCACAATCAACAGCTTTACCTGTTCACATGATTCCACCACGGCGGGCAGCGCTCTTATAAGATGCTTCAGGCCTTTATATTCCCTTATAAAACCAAAGAACAACAGCACTTTGTACCCGCTATCAATACCCAGCCGTTTTCTGCTTTCTTCCCTGGTTATATTACTGAATTTAAACGCATTATAAGTGGGATGGACGGTCTGATGATACAGAGCCTCCGGAATCATCTGAAGCAAATCCGCTGCATCTTTCTTTGACTGGACAATAAACCCGTTTCCTCTGGACAGTACCATTCGGGTTAAAAATCGGTCTCCCGGGAAATGTTCATGAGGTAATACATTATGACATACAAACAGAATCCTGCACCTTTTTAACAGACAGGCCAATGCCAAATAACAGGGGGTAAAATATGGATGCCACCATTGGATGATAATCAGATCCGGCTTTAGCTGTTTGATTTTTTTGCTGCACTCAATCCAATTCCAAGGAGCCATTGTGTTAATCCAGTATTTGGTCCTTTTTATTTTGAAACTGTCATTGCTGTAATCCTTTTGCTCCTTCCGAAAAAGGAATCGGGGATACTGCAGCCGATAGGACACCATTTCAACCAGGTAATTTTCAGAAAGAGCACGGCACATAAGGCTGGTATAATGTGAAATTCCGCCTTTATACGGATAAACGGGACCAACCAGAACAACTCGTTTTTTACTATCATTCATGGGCATCCCCCTCTGCATCACCTGTTCCTTCACCATATTCCTTTATTTCTCTTTTATTTTGTAAGATATCATATTCAATCCGCCTAACATGATATTGGGTGTCTTCCAGCAACTTCTTATTGGATGCAAGTATATCACCTAAAAGTCCCATCATTAACGTGAGAAATCCAATTATAATTAACGTACATGCCAAAATCAGAGACTGCACATGTCCGGTTCCTGTGCCCTTAAAATAGAAGATCAAAAAACGGATTCCAATCATTGCACCAACTAATATGGGAGGAATGCACAGAAATGTAAAACATTTTAACGGTTTATACATCATATACGCCCTGATAATTGTAATCATGGATTTCTTTACATACCCCCATATGCTGTTAAACAGCCTGGAAGGACGCAGTTCTCCATTGGTCCTTACAGGTACGCTTGTCATTGGTATCTTTTCCCTGCCGGCCTGTACAATGGTCTCTAACGTATATGTATAGTCATTAACTACATTCATCCTCATGGCCGCTTCTCTACTGTATGCCCGAAATCCACTGGGCGCGTCTGGAATCTGAGTATTGGAAGCTTTCCTCACTACCCAGCTTCCAAAATGCTGCAGTTTTTTCTTAACAGGGGAAAAATGCGCTGTTTTATCAATGGGTCTTGCTCCCACTACGATATCGGCCTCTCCCCGAAGAATAGGCTCTATCAGTTTGCGGATATCCTCCGCACAATACTGATTATCAGCATCTGTATTCACGATAATATCTGCCCCTTGGCAGAGACATCCATCTATCCCGGCCATAAAGCCTTTCGCCAGGCCTTTATTTTGCTTGAAATTCACAATATAGTTCACGCCCCACTGCCTGGCTGCCTGAAGGGTATCATCCCTGCTGCCGTCATTTATGATTAGATATTCAATGCAGTCGATTCCCTCAAGTGTTCTGGGCAATGCGTCCAACGCAATGTTTAATGTTTCCGCCTCGTTATAACAAGGCATCTGAATGATTAGCTTCATATATTTATCCATCGTGTTTTTCTTATTTCTCATTGTAATAAACTTCAAAATGGGCGGACTCCCTCTTTGTCCCATAGGTCTGACTTAATTCCTTTGAAAAGATATCCCGTCTGCTGGTCACCACAATATCTTCCTGTGTCACATCCCCTATGCTTCCATAGGGTTCTTTTAACACGTGAACCGGTTTCTCTTTTAGACAGAATTGAAGCAGATCCACATATCCGTAACCATCTGAGTATAGAAAAACAATCCTTTCATAGTCTCCAACCATGTCCTTTATTTGCTCTGCGATCATGATGTCTTGATAATTATCCTTGTTGTATTTGTAATTCATCTGGACGCATACATCCATTCCCAGCCCCCATTGAATCACGGCCCATAAAAAGGCCAAATACCAAAACCGTTCTCTTTGCCTCACAATCCACAGCACACCCGCCATGGTTAAACCTAAAAACACGCCTCCCAAATATACATTTTTCGTAAATGCGAATACTCTGTTTGACGATAATTCCAAAGCGTATGCCACCGCCGGAATCGAATGTCTGTAAATACCATAGGCACCAGATGAACTTATCTTCCAATTGACAAGGTACATCATAACACTTTGGAAACATATAATTCCAAAGCTCACTTTCCACATACTTGGGCTGTGGACCATTGCTGTCAGCCCTGTTCCAATAAAGATTGGGAGGAGTATCTCGCTGTAGCGGCCGTATATAACACCATCTACACGCGGAGTGTCAATCATGAACAAAGATACAATACTAAGGGTAAACAATGCTGATAGTAAAACGAAACGCGCGGCAACCATTTTATGCCTTATACTGCAGGCCGTCATGGAATGTAAAGACATTATCCCCCAATAAAACAAACCTCCGGTTGCACTTCCCAAATAAAACAGCTTGCCGCCTAAGGAGCAGATAAAATCTGCCATCCCCTTAATATTTGTCAGTTTCCCCAGCTTTTCAATCTGACCGCTGAAATCATTCAAGGCTGCCAGGGAACCTCCTGATACACCATAAATTTCGTCTATATAGTTGTTCTTATATACCATTCCTGCTATGATAAGGATTCCATAGGCCAATGCCCCTGTAAGGACATGTGCACGTATATCTTTATTTATTACCGCTTCCCAAACCAGCACCAGCCATAGAGCCATTCCGATTCCAAGGGTTCTCATGTGTACGAAATACAGGCCAGCAGATATTGCTGCCATTGCTCCCATATAATAAGCGCTTGGCTTTTGGAAAAACATCAGGACTGAGGCTATAAGCAGAAGGTACAGCAATACAAGAAGGATTTCTGGCAGTGTCGTCTGTGCATATACCATAAAAGATGAATAGAGAATGGCCAGTCCTGAAAACAATGCCATAAAGGGATATGCAGGAGCATGAAACAGGATTACCAAAATCTTTTTTAGAAGCACATAGCACCAGACAATCAGTATGAAATTTATACTTACAGCTATTCTGTACAAAACAACGGGATTGGAACACCATTTAAGCAGCGGCGCCATAAGCATTCCGTATCCAAAAGAATAATATGGATGGATGCCTGAAACCTCATTCCAGCCATACCCCAGAAGCCTGGCGCCATGACTCCAGTACCCAAATTCATCCGGAAAACGGATTGGTCCGAATAGCTTTCCTATTCCATGCATGTAAACGGTTAACAGGATCAGAAAAAAACAAAATTCCATATATGCTTCTGCTTTTCCCTTTTTCATATTTTCATCCTAATCCAGCTTTTTGCAAAGAAATAGCTAGCAGTTACCCACTAACTATTTCCCCACAGAAGCCTATGCGAATTTTTATTATCTGTAAGCTGCGAAACTACCTGACGGTCCCTTTACCAGAGTAAATGTACCATAAACATCTGTTGAAAATGTCATAGTATCACTATCATCATCCGTATCAACAATCACTGAAGTGGTACCATCTGACTGGACAAAGATTAATGCATAGTCATAACCATCCGTTTTAAAATTAGCTGGAATGCCAATTTTAAATTCAATGGGTCTGGCAGCCTTCCCTACTTTGGTAAAATTATTATTAATGTCAGAAATTCCAAGCCATATATCCAGTGCCGGTCCCGAAACAATCTCTGGTGAAATTGACTTCAGCTCTTCCAGCTTTTTCATCATACATGCCTTGGAATCCTCTCCGCACACGCTGTTCTCAATAACAGCAAATGGCTTCTGATTCGTCCCTGCGCCAACGGCTGCGGCTACATCCGAGTAAGGTGTCGTCACTATAACCCCGGCAACTGAATTTGCTGAATAACGGCCAGCAACTGTTGTGAACACTTTTACTCCCTTCACCATAACGCTGTCTAAAGCTGATGATACGCTACTACTATTGGTTGTTACAGTGCCTCCTGAACTAGAACCTCCGCCTGACGACGAGCCTGAATTGTTTGGAACATCCGGAATGTCTGGTACATCCGGCACGTCCGGAACATCCGGCACGTCCGGCACATCCGGTATATCTGGTACATCGGGCGTATCTGGAACATCGGGTTCATCTGGCGTGTCCGGTGTATCCTGTGTCCCACCACTGATTTTGGAACTAAATACAGCTCCAGGATTAGCGTGAGCTATCAGAACTGGTGACACGGCCAGTACACCCATTAAAGAAAACGTTACCGCCTTTTTTAACAAAAGCTTTTTTCTCATTCCTTTTCCTCCTGCTCTTTTTCTATAGTCACACAGAATCTCTCATACAAGGCTTCTTCTTTTCTTCTGTGACATGACTACCGAACGTACATAATTACATTGGTCATTATATAACACTTTTTAGTTGTTGTCTATAACTACTATTAAGTTTTTTATAATTTTTATTTAATTGCTAATATTAATCCCAGAAGGTGGTAAACAATTATGAAAAATCTAAAAAAGCTACGGACTAGCAGGCATCTGAGCCAGTTTAAGCTTGCAGAACTTTTCCATATCAGCCAACAGTCTGTTTGGAAATATGAAAATGACCTGGCACAGCCTGATCTGGAACTAATCATTGCATTTGCTAACTTTTTCAATACATCTATTGATTATCTTGTGGGAAATACGAATAATCCAAGAAAGTATGAAACCCTGTCTGAAACAGAGCTAAATGAAGATGAACTGGCACACTTACGTTTATATCGTGCTTCTGCTCCAGAGGTAAGAAAGCTGTCAGAACAAATGATGCAGCTATACTTTGATATGCAGAAAGGTTCTGAAAAAGAGTAAAATTATCAATACCGTTTACAATTTTGAAAAAACGGGTTCCATAGAACCCGTCATGGTGATAAATTACGACAAGCAGCCTGACCTTTTGCAATAAAGCTTGATTAGTCAAGCACTATACTACTGAAGCTTATTTCCAAGTCATGGAACACATGTGTCTTTATCGTACTGTCAAACCGATAAAGGGCGGCTGGTGACAAATTTTCAAAATCATAGACAATAACAATTTTTCGTTCTGTATCCACTATCCAATATTCTCTAACACCATTCATTTGATACAGAGAAAGTTTTAGATAATAATCCATGCTCCGGCTGGACGGGGATACAATTTCAACAATCCAGTCAGGAGCACCTTTACAACCTTTATCATTAAGTTTACTGGAATCGCAGATAACGCTTATGTCAGGCTCTACATAATTTTCATAATCCTCGCTATTGTCATCCGTTTTTAAAAAAACTGCAAACGGTGCCGGATACACTTTACAGTTCCCTTTATTTTTGTCTATATAATTGCCAATTGTCTTTGTAAAAAACGCGACGATTTCTTGATGCTTTCGACTTGGTGGCGCCATATCAAAAATCTCACCTTCAATTAATTCGGCTCGCTTTCCTTCTGGCAATGCATAAATATCCGCTATCGTATAATATTGCCGATTTAATAATGGCATGGCATATACCTCCTTTTATTTTATTATACACAGATAAAAACACTTTTACAATAATTATCTGCTCCCCACATGATTAAAGGTTACTGTTCAGATGCCCTCTGAACAGTAACCAAAGCACGGTCAGGAGCTGTTTTCTGGTTAATGCCTTATTCCTGTTGTGTGCAAGCATCATCAGGCAGTCGAATTCCATTGGTTTTAAGCTGATTTCCTGTCCTTCTCTCGTTACAGTTCTTTTTTCCGGGTCAATGACGATATCCTTAATGTGGATCTCCGGTTCCTCCTGTTGAAAGCGTTTTAGTATCTTGTCGATACGAACCAGCAATTCCAGCATTTCAAAAGGCTTTACCATATAGTCCTCTGCGCCGCCTGTCAGCCCTTTGACCTTATCTGACAGTTCACCTCTTGCTGTAAGGAAGATAACAGGCACTCCATAGCTTTTAAGTTCCGGAAGAAGGGCAAAACCGTCCTTTCCCGGCAGCATGATGTCCACAACTGCCAATCCATAATCGTGGTTCTTAACAAGCGATTCACTTGCCATATCTCCGTCCTGAAAAGAAGCCACTTCATATCCGGTCGCTTCTAAGCTTGTACAAATCAGTGATAAAATCGCTTAAAAGACAGGACAGCTGGTTAGATAATCTAGCCCGCCGCCCTGTCTTTTAATGCTGTTGACGCTCCTTATACTTTTTTAGCCCCCAACCAAAGCTTGCCATCAGGTCCACCCATATCCATGATATTCATAAGGACCTGCTGCTTTTGATAATTCATTCATCTTATTTCCCTTAACCGTAAAAAAGTTTCATATAAATCCAGAGCCCCATATCCCCATTCCCTGTTGGGATATGATAGTGCTGGATTTCGTTTTGCTCCTCTTATTAAAAATGCTTTGATGGTGGCTTCGCTCATCGCCATGTTATGTCCTTCTATAATGCCCCAGCTTAAAAGATTAGCGACTGCACCAGCAACATGGGCGGCCGCAACCGAGGTTCCTGTTCGGGTAGTCATGGGAATGGAGTCTTGGTTCCTGCGCCCTATCGATGGCCCGCTTACATTAACCCCAGGGGCCGCCAAATCCGGTTTAATTACTCCGCCTATTGTATATCCACGGCCGGAATGAATGTAGATGCTGTTATTTAAATGATTGTAGGCGCCTACTGTGATTGGAGAGGTAGAATCTCCCGGGAGGGTTATGGTCGTATATGGGCTGGGAGTCAGAAACACGGTTTCATCGGAAATCAGGTTATGGGCCGGAAGCCACATATTAAATTGCCCTGTGAGATACTGGGTATTATACACGCGTATTCTCCAAATTCCATTTGTTGGGGCTTCAAAACGGATAAAAACAAGCTGTTTGCCTGCGCCTGTCTCAATCAGCTGGTAATTAACTGTAATGACCGTGGGTTCTAAGAGGAACCCAATAGAGGTTTCATTTCTTCCTATGATAGGAATGCGGCCTATGGATTCACCACTGGGAGATACAAATCCAACGGAATATGTATCAGCGGTGGCGGCCCAGAGTTCTACTACAAATCCACGCTGGGATTCCGCATTCCCGACTCGGATTTCCACATCAACGGACTCTTCCCCCATGGGTACAGAACCCATATAGTGATGACCCCGGCCAGTCTCATTGCCTGCGGCAATTACCGTAGCCATTCCTAAATTTCGGCTGATATCTTGAATCATCACATTAAGCGGGGACGTTCCCTCATGGCTGCCCAGATTGGAGCCGATTCCCAGCAGAACGACCAGAGGCTTTCTCTGGCTGTATGCCTCCACGCGCAGGTACTTAATGCCCATCATAATATCATTCTCCTGATAAGCATCAGCGTCATTACTGACAAGATAGAAATCGCGCAGATATTGTTTGGCTGGTTTTAATTTGACGATTACCAGTTCACATTCCGGGGCAGCTCCTGTAAAATCCTGATTAGGCAGGACTCCTCCGGCAGCGATACCCGCCAGAAAGGTTCCATGTCCGTTGGTATCGGTAGAAGGCACCACGGTAAGAGGATTATCAGATTCCAGTGCCTCGTTAATCTGCTCCCGCGTGTACTCTGTGCCATAGGTTGCCCCGCTGGCATTATAGCGGTTAGGTACGCCGGCAGGAAGGAGGCTTTTATCTTCCGGAAGGCTCTGATCCCAAATACTCAAGATTCTGGTAGTTCCATCCTGATTGCGAAAAAGAGGATTGGTATAGTCAATTCCCGTGTCTATGATGCCGATTATAACACCTCTGCCTTGATTGCTCAGGGCAGGTGATGCATGGGTTGCTAAAATACCGGAAGCGTCCATGCTGGAACTATCTAACAGTGTGTACAGTCCAGGGATACTGTAATAGGTAAACTTGCTTAGTGATATGGGTTCTACTGTATCTAGCGGGGTATATATAATACTGAAATCAGTGCTTACAAAGTCCATGCAGAAAATATCTTCCGAATTACCAGGAAATTGCTGCTGGCTTCCATAACGGTAGATAAAGTCAGCAATGGTCTCTGAAGCTGAGTTAATAGGGCATTCCGCCATGATGTACCTCATGCAGGGGATTTGATAACAGTATATGCGGAATTTTTCTATTTTACGTTCCGGGTTGACTCACCCTCCATTAACTCCGCCTTAAACACCCGCTTCTGATGGTCCGCATGATTGCTTACCACGTCAAACAGTATCTTAATGGTGGCTTCCGCCATCTCCTCCACGGGCTGCCTTATGGTAGTCAGCGTCGGATTATAGTAATGCGCAATGTCAAGTCCGTCAAATCCAGCCACCGAATAGTCTTCGGGTATCTTCATGCCGTATTCCGTGATGGCCTTGCAGGCGCCGATGGCGATACTGTCTGATATGGCATACACAGCTGTAAAATCCGTCTTTTTTTCTTCCAGGATCCGGCTCATGGCCATAAAGCCGTAATCCATGGTGTAACAGTCCCTTCCCACCCCTGAAAAAACACAGAGATCTTCATCCAGTTCTATTCCGTTGTCCTTAAGGGCCTTGCGGTATCCTTCCAGACGCAGCCTGCCGATACTCTCATCATCCTTGGTAGCTGCCAGGATTAAAATCCTCTTATGACCAAGCTTACACAAGTAGTCCGTCATCTTATAGCTTTCCGCAAAATCATCCACAGAAACCCAGGAATAAAACGGCGATTCTTCCAGTGAATCCGTCATCCCAATGGTACTGAGCACAAAGGGGACCGCCAGCTGCTCCAGCTTCTCCTTACTGTGTGAGAAGAACCCACCCAGGAATACAATTCCCCTTGGTTTCTTCTCCTTAATCAGTTCAAGGGCCACATCCACTTCATCTTCACCGGCATCCACATGCTGCATGATAAAAGAGTACTTCTTCTTATGAATTTCCTTTTCAAAAATCCGGATCATCTTGCTGAAAAAGGGATTGCTGATTCCCTTGATTAAAACCGCGATAGCCTTTGAATCAGTGCGTTTTAAATTGCGGGCGCTATTGTTAGGAATATAATTATGCTCCTTAACCACCTGCATAATCATATCCTTTGTCTCCGGATTGATATCCGGATGATTGTTAATGGCCCGTGACACCGTACTTACGCCCACTCCGCAGATTCTGGCTACGTCTTTAATATTAATCGATTCCATAAGAAATACTCATCCCCTGTCATCCTCTGCCGTAAAGCTTTGCCATCTTCCTGCACTTTACAACAATCTCATCAGTTATTTCCCCGGGCATCATGCGCCATCTCCAGTTTTCTCCCAGCGTGGATGGCGTATTGATCCGGGCATCTCCGCCAAGACCTAAATAATCCTGGACCGGAATAACCGCCAGCTTTGCCACGCTTGACAGTGCAAGGCGCACGAAATCCCAATGGATTTCCTCTACAGGCGTATGCGGATTATTCATATAATCCACGGAAAGCTGTCTGTCTTCCTCACTCATCTCCCCATACCATCCCCTGATGGTATTATTATCATGGGTTCCTGTGTAAACCACGCAGTTAGAAGTGTAGTTATGGGGCAGATAATCACTTTCCTCCCTGGAATCAAAGGCAAACTCCAGCACCTTCATTCCCGGGAATCCTGTATCTTTTACTAATTCTAGCACAGATGGGGTCAAAAATCCAAGGTCTTCCGCAATAATATTAAGTTTTCCAAACTTTTCCTGCATTTTTCGGAAAATATCCATGCCAGGGCCTTTTCTCCAGGTTCCGTGAACCGCCGTCTGGCTTCCTGCCGGTATGGAATAGTATTCGTCAAAGCCACGGAAATGGTCCACACGCACCACATCGTACATGCGGAAGCTATATTCCATACGCCGCATCCACCATTCATATCCGGTCTCCCCATGATACTCCCAGAGGTACAGCGGATTGCCCCACAGCTGTCCCGTGGCGGAAAAACCGTCGGGAGGGCAGCCCGCCACCGCCACCGGATTCCTGTCCTCATCCAGCTGGAACAGCTCCGGATGGTACCATGTGTCGGCGCTGTCCAGCGCCACATAGATGGGGATATCCCCAATGATGCGGATTCCCTTTTCATTGGCATAGGACTTAAGCGCGCTCCACTGCTCTTCAAATTTCATCTGGAGGAACGCGTAAAAGCCGGTCTCATCCGCCAGTTCATGCTGAAGCGCCTCCATGGCCTCCTGCTTCCGGAGACGGATATCCTTATCCCACAGTGTCCAGGTCCTGCCCTCATATCGGTTCTTAACCGCCATATAAAAGCAGTACTCCACCGTCTCAGGCCAAAGTCTTCCTTTGGCCTCTGCCGCCGTATGCCCCTTCTCCTTCCACCGTCCATATGCCCTGCGAAGCAATGGAAAACGGTTTAAATACAATTTCCCAAAATCAATCTTCCTGGGATTGTCACCGAAATCGGCAGCAGTACACTCTGCTTCTGTTAAGAGACCTTCTTCCACCAGTCTGTCCAGATTGATAAAATACGGATTGCCCGCGAAAGCTGAAAATGACTGATAGGGGGAATCCCCGTAGCTGGTTGGCCCCAGAGGCAGAATCTGCCAGTAATGCTGCCCCGCCTTCTTTAATGTATCAATAAATCCATATGCCTCTTTAGAAAACGCTCCGATTCCGTACTTGGACGGCAGACTGGCAACCGGAAGCAACATACCACATTCCCGCATCGTGTCTCTCCTTTAATTGTGTCTGGTTTTTCCGTATACGTCTATCCCTTTACTGCGCCGGCAGCCACACCCTTGATGATGTATTTCTGGCAGCTTAAATAGAAAATAATGATTGGCACAATTGCCAGGACCAGCATGGCCATCATGGCTCCCATGTCAATGGAACCGTAACCGCCCTTAAGATTCTGGATAACCATGGGTATGGTGCCTTTTTCCTGGGGAAGAATCAGGCTCGGAAGCAGATAGTCATTCCATATCCACATGGCATTTAAGATTGCAACCGTGACAGCAGTCGGCCGGAGCATCGGAAATACCACATGAAAATAAGTCTGGACAGGAGAACAGCCGTCAATCATGGCCGCCTCTTCAATCTCCAGCGGAATCGCCTTCACAAACCCGCAAAACAGGAATACCGCCTGCCCTGCGCCGAATCCCAGATACAAAAGTATAAGTCCATAGATGGAATTCAGATATAAGTCATTGGCCGTCTTCGACATGGTGAACATGACCATCTGGAACGGCACAATCATGGCAAACACAAAAACATAATAGAGAACGCTGTAAAACTTTGTTTTAACCCTGGTAATATACCATGCGGTCATGGAGGTGAACAGTACGATTACCGCCACGGAGCATACCGTGATAAACAGGGAACGCCCAAACGCCATGAAAAATCCCGTCTTCCTCACCCCTTCAATATAGTTGCCAAGGCCCACATAGGCTTCTGCCACCGGGAACCGGAACGGGGCGTCGCTGATATAGAGCTTACTCTTAAAAGCATTCATGAAAACCAGGAATATGGGAAACAGAAATGCAAGAGAAAGTACTGCAAAGAATATCGTCATCATCATGCCTGTAAATCTGCTGACCTCCATCTGCTGGTCATCTGCATTTTTATCTTTCCTTCCCATCAGTTTTCCACCTCCTTACGCCTTGTTATATAAAGCTGTGTCAGGGCAATGACCGCCACCATGATGAAAAATACAACTGCTTTTGCCTGACCCACGCCTTCCCAGCCCACCCTGCCGTAAAATGTACTGTAAATATCCAGCGCCAGCATACTGGTCTGCCTTCCCGGACCTCCCGCCGTCAGGGCCAGGTTCTGGTCAAACAGCTTAAAGGAATTTGTCAGGGTTAAGAAAAGACAGATTGTAAAGGACGGCATCACCATCGGGATCGTAATCCGGCGCAGTGCCTGTGTCTTCGTAGCTCCGTCAATCTTAGCCGCCTCAATAAGATCCGGTGAAACGTTCTGGAGACCGGCAATATAGATAATCATCATATATCCAATCAGCTGCCAGTTCATCAACATGACCAGGCCCCAGAAACCATATCTGGCATCAAATGACAGGGTAACTCCGAACTTCATCAGGATTCCGTTTAACAAAAGCTGCCAGATATAGCCCAGGACAATGCCGCCGATTAAGTTAGGCATGAAGAAAACGGTTCTGAACAGATTTGTCCCCTTGATTCCTCTTGTCAGGGCATAGGCCATCAAAAACCCAAGCACATTGATTGTAACAACGGATACTATGGTAAACTTCACGGTAAATAACAGGGCATTTATAAAGTTCTGGTCTGAAAATATCTTTTTATAATTATTTATGCCCACCCACGCGGCATCCCTTACCGTAGTAAATTCTGTAAAAGACAGATAGATACCAATGATAAACGGATACAGGAATGCAATGATAAACGCAATCAGCGTTGGCAGTACAAAAATCGGAAAATATCGTTTCATTGATTTTTGCATGGCGCACCCTCCTTAAAAATCACATGATAATTCTCATCCCTCAGGCAAAGAAACGGGTGAGGAAGTTCCCTTACGCTCACCCATGTCAAGTCCGGTCCTTAAAGTCTTATTTGGTCATGGCCTTTTCACTTTCCCAGCCTGCCTTCATATCATCCACAACAGCCTGCCACTCTTTCCCGCCCTGGGCATACTGTAACAGGGATGCTCCAAAGTCATCCTTAAAGGTCTGGCTTGGGAAGGAAGTGAAGTTCCAGGATATGGAATACAGATTGCCATTACTCATGTATCTGTCAACTTCTTTGGCCAGTGGGTCGGATGGCTTCTCATCGGCTGTAAAGGTGTCAAATGGCGCGATAAAGCCCAGCCTGTTTGTTATATAGTCCTTACCTGTCTCAGAGCTGAACAGCCATGTTAAGAAGTCAAGGGACGCCTGCTGGTCCTCAGCCTTTGCCTGGCTGTTGATGGTGAAAAAGTTCTCGGTACCGATACATAACCCCTGCTTCTCTTCGCCGGCCATTCCGGTGTAAATCGGAAGGAATTTCACATCTTCTTCTTTTACAGTGTTGCCTTCAACGCCAGCCACCTGGCTCCATCCCCAGTTGCCGTTCTGCACCATGGCAACCTTGCCCAGAGCGAATTCAGCCATGGAATCCTCCACGGTCTTAGCGCCTACCATCTTCGGGTCCGTACAGGAATTATTCAAATACAAATCGAAAATGTTCTTAAAATTATCGGAATACCTAAAGTCGATAGCGTCCTTGTCATTCACACCGTCATCTTTATATTCATAATAAACCGGAAGGTTTGCAAGATGGGTCTGCCATCTCCAGTCTTCGCCAGGCGCGAAGGATGTGGAGGCGAACACACCGTCAATTCCCAAATCCGCTTTTCTTGCCTGCATATCCTCGGAAACAGCCTTTAGTGTATCAAAGTCATTAATCTCATCCATGGATGCTGCCTTAGCGCCGTCCAATGCAAAATACTTCCGCATGATTGCGTCATTGTAAATGATTCCGTATCCCTCTACAACATAGGGGATTCCGTATACGCCGTCACCATCTGTAACCGCCATGGTCTTATCTACCAGGTGGCCGTAGATTTCCGTATCACTTAAATCGCGGCAGTACTTAGCCCATGACTTATAGCCAATGGGTCCGTTAATCTGGAACAGTGTGGGAGGTTCCTTCTTCGCCACTTCAGACTTCAGGGTCTGCTCATACGTCCCGGCCGCCGCGGTCTGGACCTTCATCGGTATCCCGGTCTCTGCCGTGTACTTCTCTGCCAGCTCTACCCATACATCTGCAACCTCAGGTTTAAAGTTCAGGTAATAAATCTGTCCCTTTCCATCGGCCGATACCGGTTCCCCTGACTGTGTCCCCTCCGCCGCTTCTCCCGCGGGGGATTGCGCGGTCCCTGATGGTTTGGAAGAACACCCGGCCAGTGTGCCCGCCGCCATAGCTGCCGCCAGTGAAAGTGCTGCAAGTTTCCTCAGTTTCATAATTATATCCTCCTTCCGTATCCACGTTCTCTGCCGCGGATACTTTCCATACTGTGATACATTTGTACAATGTTTCCAGAAACCTTCCCGGTAACGATATCGGTAACGTTTCCAATAACCTTGAATTCAATATAGCACAATATATGAGGTAAGACAAGTATTTTTTGATTGGAATTCATATTTTTGTTACAATATCATAATTTCATCTCTCACTTTTATGCAATCATCACAATCCCTGTCTGATTGTTGTCTCACGGGCCACCAGCTTTGCCACCCAGACTGCGGTCATGCAGTCATACCCATCCAGCGCTTCCCTGTTCATTTCCTGAAGAAACCGTTGAAGCCTTGTTCCATTGGAATGCATGAGTTGTTCTAAAATTAATACTACGGGGTATGGGTAATACGCTATCACAAGGTATAGAAATACCTGTGGTTATTACAGGCGCAGCGGTGCTGCTTTCTTTTGGTGTAGCAGTCGTTGTTTCTGTATTGAGCGCCTGGATACCTGTCCGCCGTGCCAGCCGCTTGCCTATTAAGAATGTTGTACTTGGCGTCGCGGAAGAAACACAAGTATCAAATCGATTTATTGTTGGAATTGGTATTGTATTATTTTTGATCTCAGAAATTTTACCCAAAGTCGTTACCGGAAACATGCTGTATATTGCAGGCGGATTTTCATTGCTGGGATTGATAATTGCAACAATATTGGTCATTCCTCTTATAACCAATTTTTTATCAAGATGTCTGGAACATATATATGTAATCATTTTCAAAAATGAGGGGTTGCTGGCTTCTAAAAATATAAGGAATAATAAGAATATTACCCAAAATATCACGCTGCTGTTTATTAGTATTTCTGCCGTAATTGCAATTACAGTAGTTGGTAATTTCGTAAATACGTATATTACAGATGTATTTAATGGTGCAGAACTACAAGGCTTTGCTGACGGGGAAATGAGCCCGGAGTTTGTTAAACATGTCGAGGGCATGGACGGTATAGAAAACTTATTGCCAGTCTACGTGTATAATAACCAAATGAAATGTGATGATATTACTTTTTCTCGTTTGGAAGCAACCGATAATCTAGAATTGTATAATAGAATGCTGAACCTGAACTATACCAATAAAAAAATGGAAACATCCTCTGTTTCTTCTTTTTTAAAATCCCGCTCTGTCGTATTGAGCGAGAACTGTCTAAACAGAACAGGCTGCCAAGTTGGAGATTCCATAACCATTACAAATGGTGTGGGAAGTAATTCTTATACGATTGTTGGGAGTTTTAAATCAAGGGCAACTGATGTTGAAGCGATTATTCCGTCCACCTATGCTGTGGCAGACTTCAATGCTGTTAATTATAACTTCCTTGCTTATACAGCTATTGATCCCGATTCTGTCATGATTCAAATACGGGATTTATTTGGGGATACACAGAATTGGAGCAGAACTGTGGAAGAATTTAATACCGATGCCCTTTCTACGGTGGGAGCCTTTCTGCAACCAATGCATAGTATGACGTACTTTATATTATTGTTGGCCGCGGTTGGAATTATAAACAACCTGCTAATTAATTATATGCAGAAACGCCGTTCGATTGCTATGTATAAATCTGTCGGTCTGAGTAACAGGCAAAATATAAAAATGACGATTATTGAAAGCTTCACTTCTGGAATGATAGGTGCCTTTATTGCAATAATTATATCTTATTTAGAAATACAGACTATTTTTATCGTAGCAGGTCCAAAAATCTCAATGCTGCCAGAATTGGATTTTATGACGTTTCTATCGGCAGGGGCAATGGGAGTTTTGGTTACTTTAACAGGCTCTGTTGTCCCTATTGTGAAAAGTAAGAAAATGAAATTAGTGGAAGAAATCAAATTTGAATAGCCGGAGGATTTAAAAATGAAACCAATTACAGGCAATATTGCAATTGAAGGAAAAAATATAATGAAAGATTTTAAAATTGGAGAAACAACAACCAGAGTTTTAAAAAATGTGTCCTTAAAAGTTTTAAAGGGAGAATTTGTTTCAATTATGGGACAGTCTGGTTCCGGAAAAAGTACACTTCTATATATTTTAGGAGGGCTTGATACACCAACAGAAGGTACCGTGTCTATGAATGGAGCAGATATCTCCCGGTTTAATGATGCTAAAATGAGTCAGATAAGACGTCAGAATATAGGGTTCGTATTTCAATTCTATAATCTTATTCCTAATTTGAATGTTGAGGAAAATATCATGCTTCCTCTTTTGTTAGATGGCAAAAAGTTTAAAGACTATCGAAAACAGCTTGATAACATCTTAGAGATTGTGGGGCTGTCCGATAGAAGGAAGCATACGCCCAGGGAATTGTCAGGCGGCCAGCAGCAAAGAGTAGCAATCGCCCGCGCTTTAATCAGCGATCCGGAAATTTTATTCGCAGATGAACCCACGGGAAACTTAGATAGTAAGACGGGGGCTGAAATCATGAAGCTATTACAATCAATCAATAAAAACAGCGGGCAGACGATTATCATGGTAACGCACTCTCCCGAAGCGGCAAAAAACAGCAGCCGTATTATTACTGTAAAAGACGGAATGATTGAATAGCTGTATATGACATAAGCTAAACCTAATCTACCTGGCCGGTAAAAATCCGCCCGGTAAAAGACAGATTCCGCTGCTCTCTTCTGCCGCATCTTATGACAGCGGCGCAAGGGGCGCGCGTCCCCTTGCGCCAGGATGTAGATTTAGTGATTCTCTATGTATGTTACTAATTGCTGATGGTATACATCAAGGGTATCCGTATTTTTTGCGGACATTTGCCCAAACAACAAATCGGGGAGATAGTGAGGCGTCAAGCCCGCATCATAATCCGCTTCTACTTCTCCATTAGGGACGTATCCATAGAAGTTATCACCACAACAAATAGATTCTGTTCCATGGAACTGTGCCTCTGCGATGTTGATGCCGCCGTAGACTGGAAGATCTGGAATATCAATACCGTCAATAAAAGTTAGGGGAATGCCTGCAGCATACGTTGTGTGATTTAACCTCGCCAAACAAATCCTGCAGCAGCTTCAACATACGATTGGCCCCATCGTGCTTATATAAATTCATGGCACACCCCGGATTGAAATAACAGTTTTCCGTGTTGACCGCTGATATGCTGCTTCTGATATATGGAACCCGGCGCGCCGCCCCGGTGGGGCAAACCGCGGAACAAGTCCCGCAATCAATACAAATGGCAGGATCAACTTCTAACCGGCCGCTCTGCTCTGCTATTGCATGGACAGGGCAGTTTGCGACACACGCCTCACAGCCTACACATTCATCAGAAATCATGTAGCTGAATGTGTCCTCTACACCTACTGTTACAGGCGGGGCCATATCCAAGGGTTTACTATTTTTCATGGTCTGTTCCTCCTTTGAAAGATACCCTACAGAGACTATTCAGAAAATCACCAGAAGCAAACTGTGATTTCTGAATTTTTTTAATATTTGAATTATACCAAAAATTCGGCTTATCAACAATCAACTATTGTATAAAAGTGGCGGTCAAACCAAACAGGGCCTGCCGCTTTTTAATCCTGATGCTCTGCTGAATACGGCTCCGACAAGTATACACCCCGTGCTGTTCATACATACTATTACAGGCACTCCTTTCTCAATTTTATTGTTTTATTTATCATATGGTTTCACATTCCTTTCATTTTTATGGTATACTTCATTAACAGAAGCGTGAGAATCGGAGCCATTTTCATTTTCTTAAAATACAATCATTATGAATCCGGAGGATATTAATATGAAACCAATTTTTGAATCTGCAAAACAGCTGGAGTCAGAACTTATATCAATCAGAAGAACATTACATCAATATCCTGAAATAGGTTCCATCTTACCACGGACCCAATCATTTGTTTTTGGCAAACTGGAAGAGTATGGATATTGCCCTCAGAAACTATGTGAAAGTGCTGTTACCGCCACGATATCCGGAAAACAGCCAGGCAAAACCATCCTTCTTCGCGCAGACATGGACGCTCTGCCCATTCAGGAAGCGGCTCCCGTTTCTTTTGCCTCCGAAAATGGCTCTATGCATGCATGTGGACACGATATGCACACAGCCATGCTTTTGGGAGCAGCTAAATTATTAAAACAATACCAGCAGGATCTGGTTGGTACCGTTAAACTGGTATTTCAGCCTGACGAAGAAGGGTTCACAGGAGCAAAGGCAATGCTCAAGGCCGGTGTTTTGGAAAATCCCCATGTAGATGCGGGCATTGCATTTCATGTTGTTTCCGGCATTCCATCCGGAACGGTTATGTGTGGTTCAGGCACCTGCATGGCAGGATGTACCTTATTTCAGATTCATATAAAAGGCACCGGCTGCCATGGCGCAATGCCGGAAACAGGGGTTGATCCCATCAATATTGCGGCCCATGTTTATCTGTCTCTTCAGGAAATCATTGCAAGAGAAATTGCACCCACCCAGCCAGCCGCACTTACCATTGGCAGGTTTTCTGCCGGCGAAGCTCCAAATATCATCCCTGAAGAGGTGATTCTGGAGGGAACCATCCGTACAATGGATTGTAAGATATCCAAATATATCTTTGACAGAATTGAAGAAATCTCCACTCAGACAGCTTCTCTCTTTCGCGGGCAGGCTAGTGTGAAAGAAATCGCATCTGCCCCGCCACTGCAAAATGACAGTGAGATGGTCAAGGAACTTGCCGGCTACATGAAAGAATGCTATGATCCTCATAAAATAGTATTGTTTGCACAAGGCGGTATGGGATCAGAGGATTTCGCGTCTTATACTTATGAGCGGCCATGCTGCTATATGTTAATAGGCGCCGGAACTCCAGAGGAAAATCCGCTATTTGGCAAACCTATGCATAATGACCATGTTGTATTTAATGAAGAGGTTCTCCCCCTGGGCAGTGCACTTTACGCATCCAATGCCATAAATTGGCTGCAAAACCACGCTCAATAACTTTTTCTTTGTATGCTGAATATATTAATAAAAAAGGGTATTCATATGCGTACAAAACGATATACAGTTGCCATAGCAGGGCTTATGCCGGAAATCGTCACTCAGAGCATTCTGATTAAGGTTTGGGAAAAAGCTGCCAAAAAGGTATGCGCGAGTACTGGCATATATGTAAATGCATGGTTAAATGAATCTTATTTCCTTTGCGGGGATAAACGGGGACCTGAACTAGACGGGCTGACTGCCAACTTTATAATCATATGGAATCCAGTCGAGGTGGAAAGTTATGAAGAGTTCCATGAAGCTTTTACACAGGTTGTAAACGGTGTAAGGGATATATTGGGCAATCCATATGTGTGGATTACAATAGATGACATAGAGTTCTATTATTTTGTAAAATGCTGAGAGATTCATGAAGTCGCCTGCCAAAATAAACAGGATGTGGGAAATTATCGTGTTTCATAAAATCGGAGAGTATGAAAAAAAGTCTGTAAATTGAGATCTTCTATGATAAGTTAATGAGAA
>ERZ773118.694-NODE-694-length-30679-cov-25.0402_pt1 | contig 30679 bp, 28 predicted proteins | sample MGYA00580562_ERZ773118 | MGnify/ENA primary metagenome ERZ773118 (study PRJEB29015, sample SAMEA2737878) | human gut metagenome | biome: human gut; feature: human-associated habitat; material: faeces | place: China | collected 2012 ... | reverse complement strand
AAAACGGAACCACCGACGGCGGTCCATATGTTTATACAGAGTGGAACAGCAACGGGACACTTAGACGCGGTACCAAATTCGGGGTACGGTAATTGGTAAATTGCATATCCACAATCGGATAGGGATGCCTGAGCCGGAAGGTTCAGCCATCCCTGTTCTAATGATATGAAAAAACAAAGAGCCAAAAAGACCTTCCGGAAAAATTTTTCCGAAAGGTCCTGTAAACTTTTTGCAGGGACATACTGGTGTAAACCAGACGCTGACTCCAAAATTAACGCTTGGAGAACTGAGGAGCACGACGGGCTGCTTTGAGACCGTATTGAAATTCTTTGATTGCCGTTTTCCCTTGATATTCCGGGCTTTTTTGCCCTTTCACTTCTCGGTTGTCCTATTCCTTAACCATAAAAATAGGTGCTTTTTACTCTTCCATTTCAAGCTCCAGTCTCTGAAGAATGTCTCTCACAATACCATCATCCTCAAGCAGAGTAATTCCAAAACACTTTTTCCCGGCATCTTTTAAGGAAGCTCCTATATGGTAAGCATTTTTCTTATCCAGGATTAAAAAGCGATCATGAAACACTTTCGTGTACCGCACTTCCAGCGAAGGATACTGGCTATTGAAATTATCAACATCTCCTTGCGATAATTTGGTTCTTTTCAATGTGTACATCACAACCGATACATTCTCATTCTTTTTTGCGAGAAGATTTAGAGTTCCTACATCCACATAGCCATCGATTAAAACGATTTCCTTTTCAGCTTTTTGAATCAGATTAACAATCAGGCTAAAGGCATCATATATCTGGCCGTCAAAAAACACTTTCTGCTTTGATTCCTCATGGTCAGATATATATTCAAATATCTGATCCAATTTTTCATCCGTTTGCTTTTGATATTCCAGTTGTTTTAATTCCACATTACTGATGCGTTCAAAAAGCAGGGCATTATTTGCAATAAATCGCCTCATTTCCACAAATGCGCGCATAATGCCAATACTTACCTTAATCGCTACTTCGCTATGTAGCACACTCGCCAACATAGAGATTCCCTGCTCTGTAAATACATAAGGAAGTGTCCTACGACCACCATAATTATTTTCGTCCTGCGCAAAACTTGAAATGCCAGTTTGGCATCTCAAGTTTTGATATTCCTCTTTCGTGAGCTGAAAACGAAAATCTTCTGGAAATCTACTAATATTTCTTTTTACCGCTCTATTCAATGCGCCTGTCTCGACCTGATAAAGAACGGCAAGATCACTATCCAGCATGACCTGCTTGTCTCTAATAACATAAATCATTTTTTCAATCGACGGTTGAACAATTTCAACTAAATCATTTGTAATACCATCCGTCTTTTTTGCTTCTGGTGTAATTTCTGTCATAAATTCTCCCTACAACAACTTGAGATGCCAAACTGGCATTTCAAGTTTAGTAATTTATTATCTATCCTTTGCCAATGCTCGATTTACCACATCAAATAACTCCTCAGGTTTATTGTACTTTACCCTTGCATAGATGTCCATAGTTGTTTTACTGTTTTCATGTCCTGCAAGGTACTGAACCGTCTTAGGGTCCACCCCTGCATAGAGAAGATTGGTAATGTAAGTGTGCCGCAGCTGATGTGGTGTCACATCAAAATCTATCGTATATCTGATTTTGGGTTGATTCTTCTGTGTCATGCCCAGCGTTGGAGTAACCGTATATTTGATACTCTCCCCATTTACATACTTATAGTAGTTCCGGGGCTTAGTGGAACGGACAACTACATACTGCCATACCCTTTGAAACTGTGAATATGCAAGCGGCTCTCCCTTGCTGTCAGCAATCACATAATCTGATATGGAATTTTCTTTCGCTTCTCTCAGACAATCTACCAAACACTTCGGTATCGGAATATCTCTTTTTGCTGCCGGAGTCTTTAGCACCGTGGAAACCACGGGTCTGTTATGCTCTGACCTCCATGCTCTCCGCACGGATATATACGGAGTAGGTGCGTCCAGGAATACACAATCCCATTGCAGTCCAAGTGCCTCCTCCCGGCGAAGCCCGGAATACAAGCAAATCATAATGAACAAATAGGGAGGCAGCCCCTTGACTGTATCCAACAACACCTCAACCTGCTGGTCGGTTAATGCGTCTTTCTTCTTCGTTGGCTTTCCGCCCTTTGCGGATATTCCTACACAGGGATTATAGGTAATCAACTCACTGCGCTCTGCTGAGTAAAAAATACATTTGATGAGCATATTTACCGTATTGTATAACCCCTCCGATTTTTTGGTCAGCGGCACAAGTGCCAGACGAATATCATCTGCGGTCACTTCCTCCATATACATATCACCCAAAGGTTTAATGATATAATTCCTCATGTCAGAGGTATATCCTTTCATCGTAGCTGAAGATACCTTTGCTGATTGCATCAGAAGCCATTTCTCACAATATTCAGCAACCGTCGGATGCTTCCGGCGGAAAAGGATCTCCTCGACCTGCTTCTTTGCTGCCAGCTGTTTTTCATACAGTTCTTCACAAGTGGTCGCATACAAGCTGACCTGCTTACCATCCGCATCCTGAATCCGTGTTCTGTAATATAGGATTCCTTTTCTCGTAACAGCTCCGTACTGCGGAACACTTTTATTTTTCTTTGCCATATAGATTTTCCTTTCTTGATAATGAGCGTTTACAACTTACACCCTCGTTTTATCAGAAAGCATGAGTTTAATCAAAGATACGGATTGGGGAAAACAAAGAGCGAGACATCCTTGCCTCGCTCTTACTGCTTATGATATTTCATTACTTCTGTGCTTTAGGATTGAACACCATCCCACTGAGCAAATGCGCCGCCCATACTTTTGACCAGCTCGTCCGGTCGATTGTATTTGACCTTTGCATAGATGTCCATTGTAATCTTGCTGCTCTCATGGCCTGCCAGATATTGAACCGTTTTGGGGTCTACCGATGAATGGATCAGGTTCGTGATATATGTATGCCGCAGCTGATGGGGTGTTACCTCAAAGTCCAGGCTGTAAACCACTTTCCCATTGTGAGCGGCCCTTTCCCCCAGAACAGGTGTAACCGTATGCTGCACACGCTTTCCATCTTCATATCGGTAATATACCCGCTCCTTTGTTGTTCTGGTAACGATATACTGCCAGAGCCGCTTAAACTGCGTGTAAGACAGCGGATCACCATCACGATTTGGAACAACATACTCCGAAGCGGAATTTGCCTTTGCTTCTCTCAGGCAGTCTGCCAAGCAGATGGGGAGAGGAATGTTTCTCTCCGCCGCCTTTGTTTTCAATTCATCAAGAATGACCGGTCGGTTGCTTTCTGTGTGCCATGCCCTTCGTACTGTCAGGTATGGTGTATCCGTATCCAGATATACAGAATCCCATTGCAGGGCGAGGATTTCTTCTCTCCGCAATCCTGCATACAGACCAAGCATCACAAATACATACGGCGGAAGCCCTTGAATAGCATCCAATAAGCGGGCTGCCTGCTCATCTGTCAGAGCTTCTTTTTCTTTCTGCGGAACGCCTCCACCTTTTGAGGTCAGATAGACCGTTGGGTTATTTTCGATGATCCGGCTTTCCTTTGCTGCCCGGAAAATAGATTTGTAAAGGACAACCACGGACTTATAAACCGAAGCCGATTTTTTGGAAACAGGAACGAGAGCAAGCTGGATGTCATCCAAAGTCACATCCGCCATCCGCATATCTCCCAATTCTTTGATAATGTGCCTTCTGACTTTAGATGTATAGTCGGTCATTGTAGTAGCTCGTACATGAACCGACTGCATCAGCAGCCATTTCTCACAGTATTCTGCAACGGTGGGAGACTTTCGACAAAATGTATCATTGTCGATCTGCTCCAACGCATTTAATTCCTTATCATATAATTCTTCAGGTGTCCTTGCATAAAGGGCCACCAATTTTCCATCTGCATCCTGAACTCTTGTCCTGTAATAGTCAAGACCGTTCAGCGTAACTGTACCGTATTGTGGAATCGCTCGTTTTCTATTTGCCAATTCCTCCACCTCCTAAAAAAGATCTCCAGCGCTGTACCTTTGTTTTATCAAACATCTCTGATTCCATCAAGGATACGGACTGGCTCATGATCTTCCGCTTCGAGGCTTACGGTAAGTTGTGCTTCTCTCAACAGGCTTTGCCCTGTGCGTACATTTTGCGATATACTCCTGGAGACCCGCCGCAGTAAAATACACACAGCCATTCTGAACATACTGCACATAAGAGATCAGGCCGTTGTTACGGGCGGCATCCAGCGTTGCGATGCTGATTCCTAAGATTTCAGCAGCTTCTTTTCGTGTAATGAGTTTTTCCATAGACCATATTTCCTCCAATCTGTCAAGGTTATCATCGTGCTTTCAAAATCACATGAATACGCTGGCAGCCGAAACTGCCAGCGCATGGTATCTGATTTTGAATAGAAAACGACCAACAAATAAAGTAATCGCTTCCTATTTTAATATGACTCAATTCTCGTCACATTTGCCACGCAACCCTGACGCTGGGAACATAGCAGGTCTCCGCTGGCGCGGTTGTCATAACTCCGCAGCGTCGTTTTACTCGTGCGCCGCAGGGTTCCCCCCAAGTCTTTAGGAGGCCGTGAGGAAGTATCTTTAAGCCCCCGTGCAGTCCTCGCGCCGGATCTGCCACCATCCGTTTTGTGAAATCGTAGATCGCTCCGAAACAGCTCTGTTCATCACCTCTCTGGCTGCTCCATCTTCGCGGCGTTCCACACTCGCTCGTACACGGGTTATGTACCTGTTATGCTGTCTATGAAATTGTCAAAGTGCTGTTGAAGGGGGAAAACTTGTCCTTCTTATTAACTCTGACAAAAAGAGCAAAAAACGAGCGCACCAAACGAAACTTTTTCAAAAATACTTTGCCAGCTGCTTCAGACCACGCCGGATGCTGTCACGGATACGGCTTGGGTCTACACCTTCCGCTACTGCTATCTCGCTCACACGCATACCCAGGTAATACCGGGCATAGATTCGCTTAGCCTGCTTTTCCGGCAGAGCCATCACAGCGGCATAAAGCTGTTCCCGTAGCTGCATTTCCTCCAGAAGCATTTCTGGTGTCTGGGGCTTCATCAGAATCGCATTTTCAATGCCGTTGTCACAGTCCAGGGAGTAGTACGCCTTATAGCGATACATCCTCCGGTCATAAGCAGCTTCCGCACGCTCAGCGGCACGGATTGTCTCCAGCACATCTTCTGTTACCTCTACAAAGTGATCGGTTTTATAAACATCGGGATACAATTCCCGGAGATTGACTTTCTTCATTATGTACCTCCATTTCGATTCACGGGCGATTAACGGGTGAATCGAAAGAAGGCGGGGATCGGCAGCGACATACTTCGGGAGCTTTCCCGAAAAATCGACAATAAAAAGCGCCAGCTTCTCGCAATAGGAAACTGGCGCAACAAGTAAATCCATAATTATATCGATTTATACCGAATGATAATGCCGATATTGTAGTATAATGCCTCGGTGGAGGGAAGATTCTTTTTTTAACTGATATAATTTATGGTTATTGTAATCCACTGATGCAAACATGACGGCATTCTCCTTATATGCCGCTCCTGCTGATTACATAAGGGTTATCGCGTTTCTATTTTAACCAAAGAAATAGCGGCTCTGAATTTCTCAAAGCCGCTTTAGAATACTACATTTTCATGCCATCTATCTTTCGATGGCTTTTTACCAACATATCAAGATGTGATTACTTTTTAATGCAGATTACTTTTATCCAATAAAAATTACAATGCCTCCAATTTTGCAAGTAGATAGTTTAAGGAACTATCATAAAAAACAAAATCATCAATCAAACCGGCATTTTTTGTTTCTACGACCTGACTGCATACAGTGGACTGTTCCGGCCTGACCAGAAGCAGAATCTTTATATCCTGCCTCTCCTGCCGAATGGATTGGCAGATTTTAACTGACTGCCCCATATCTTCCTGATCCACAATATCCAATATCACCACATCGGCATGGAAAATATTAACTCCCACAATAGCCTGTGAATAATGGAGCTGTGTTGCCCACAGAAAGTCAAATTCCAGTTTTGATTGAATGGCCGTCGATAGTCCCTGCCCGAGCATCTTATTGGATGATATAAATAGAACTGTTTTCATGAGCGGCCCTCTCTAATCAATTCATACAACACATACAAATAGTTTTCTGTTCGTCCCCAATGGAAATTCTATCCGCTATGATCCAAATCCTCCGCAGTTTCTCTGCCCGGCTTACGCCCAAGGATCGGCGGACTTGGGCGTGCGGACGCCAGTGAGCAGATATTGCTCCCAAAGGAACCATTTCCCATCTCTGCCTCGCTGGCGGAGTTTGATGGGGCGAGGGCTGTCTGCACCACCGCAGGGGATGAACAGTTTCATATAGCCCTGCTCCTCACCGGAAACATGGTTGCTTTCCACCCGGATGGTATAGGGCTGGGTGGGGGTGTAATTATTGTCTGGGGAGGAACCTGCAAAATAGGTGAACGGAAGATAGGTCTTACCGTCACGGAAGCGATCGTTTAAGAAAGAGACCTCCTGTCCATTCAAAGGACGGGATCCCCGCAGCCAATTCAGCATATCCGTGCCGATCTGCCGGTCAGCGGCATAGGCACACAGGGCCAGGACGGTCAGTGCCGCCGTCTGAAAAGGGGTGTCTAGAGCCGCCTCTGGGAGGGCCTGCATCTCGGCAAGGCTCTCAGGGAGGGCCGCGAAGGTAAAGGTCTCCCGTTCGTTTCCAATGGCTGTGGCTGCCGTCACTGCGGCATTCACAGCGGACTGTTTTAGTCTGTCAAAAATACTCATACAAATACTCCTTTCACGCCCACTCTAGTACGCCTGATGCTCTCTCAGCCATAGGATTGTGCCAGATCCATACAGGTCATGTCCTCGCCGAAAAAGGGCGGGCACACACCAGTTTCACGATCCTGCTGGATGTGTAGAGAATCGCCAGAGGGATCGAGCAGCACCGGGAAGCTGCCGCTCATGCGGGTGCACGCGCCGTCAGAGAGGTCCAGATGCAGGCAGTCGCCCTCCATACGCCAGATGCCGGAATACGAGTACGCATACTCCTGCCCATCCTCCGGCTGATGGTAGAGATTGATGCGTCCGGAGTAATCCGGATCGCTGTCACCCCAGCCGAACTCCATGTACCAGTGCTCGCAGGTCCAATTTGTGTAAGCCAGCCCCCAGTCTGTGGGCGGTAGCCACCAGTCGTCCCCGGACGGCTCCCAGTCCTCGGGGTAGTCCAGCCCGGTCACATAGCCCCAGATGCCGAAATCCATCAGCATGGGGATATAGTCCTCCCCGGTGGGCACGATGGGAATGCCGTATTCATCGGTCAGAGGGAGCCACTTCACCTCCACGCCATTGTTTGTCACAAGGACGATCTCCGTGTCCGGTTCATCACGCCATTGCTCATAATTGACGAATATCAATACAGGCTGGGCACACTCCTCCCGGTAGAGCACCTCACCCGGTACAGGCCAAACGCCGTTACCGAGAGATTCCCAGGTGACATGGTTCACGGCAAGGCTGGTATTCTCATCTCGGGGGACGATACAGTAGAGATCGCCCCAGCCTGCACCGAGAACGCGCTCAGCCGGGATGTCCAGCAAAAACGGCATTTCAGAAACCAGCCCGGCACAATTCTCCCTCAGCCATTCCGGAAGCGGAGCCTTTTCGCTCTGCTCACGGAAACCAAGATAGGCCACTGCACCTGCAATCTGGTCACTGTATGCCATGCTGTTGCGAAGCAGTACAAGGGCCGCCTCTTCCTGTTTTGAATTAAACTGCGGCGAGGGTCTGCTCTCATTTGTTCCTTTGCTTCTGGAAAGAGTTATCTCATTTATACTCTGGATACAACTTTCCTCGGTCTTAGGCAACTGATTCTGCCCGCCGCAGGCAGTAATGTCAAACACCACTGTCATATAAAGAAGCGCCGGAAGAATCCGGCATAGAATCAGACACTTCATCATCCAGCCTCCTCTCAGAACTTTCCGCTGCGACCGCTGCCGCCGCCGCCACTTTCACTGTAGGTGCTGCCTCCGCTGCCACCCGAGCTCTCTTTCTGAATCTTGGTGCGTGTTTCGGTGGTATGAGTGTAGCGGTCATACTGCTTTGTCAGGTGTAAGCCCCCAGCAGTAAGGTACGCATTGGCTTCCGCCTTTTGATGGACAGACTTCATCTTACGCAGCAGCCACAGGCAAACGGTCCCCGCGGCCAGACAGGAGCATCCCGTTGCTATGATGAACCAGATCCAGTAAGGACGGCGCACCGGCTTACCGGCGTCGGCCTTCGTCAGATATTCCTCACAGGTGTCTAAGTAATTGGAAATACCACCGTACCAGTCGTTTTCCCCAAAATCACCCAGGAATTGCTCCTCCAGCTTCTCCTGCCCATATTCATCAAAGGCATACTCGGCGTACTCACCGTAGACGAACATGGCGTAGTCCCTCTCGGCCATGCTCAGGAGCACGATGATTCCATCCCTCTCGCTGCCCATACCGAGCTGATTGCTGTGATAGAGCTGATATGTTACTTCAAAGACACTGCCGTTTCCGTATTCCGTGTAATCATTCACAAGAACAAAATAAACGCCGCAATCCTGTTTTTGAGAAATGATTTCAGCCCGAGCCTCCAGCTTTTCCCACTTCTCATAGGGGAGAAGGCCTGCAACATCAAATACATACTGCATCGTGATGCTGTCGGGGACTGGTTCTTCTACGTCGGCATCCTCGCCGGAGCCGGTCGGCGGGCAATTCGTGAGGATGTATTCCTCCGCCGTTTCTGCCATGGCGTCCACTGCCTGGGTCAGCGCAACAGCGCTCATGGTTATGTCCTCGCCGTTCCACGCCTGCGCCGCCATATAAGGCTGTACCGCATCGTAGATGGCATCGGACAATTCCTGACTGCTGCCCCGCTTATCGCTCAGCCTAGCGTAGACGCACCAATCATTTTCGTCAACCATCCTGTAGGTATCCTCATCCTGCTGTTCCAGCAGAATGGTTAGAGTAACGCCCTCCTTGTGCTCGCCATAGCCGTAATCATATTCCTCATAGATTCCCGCAGCAGCGTCACCAAGTCCGTCATAACTGTTTTGAGTCAATACATCCACCCTCAGATCAAGGCCTAGCGCTTGGGAAAGCTGGGGGAGGGTCTGTTCTCCCTGCATAGTCAGTTCTTGAGATCCAAGGGATTCCGTTTCGTCATAAATCACGCTGTACTCCATTGCTGCCATTGCAGGGGTGCATAAGGACAGCGCCAACAGGATCAACAGCGTAAGAGCAGCATATACTTTCTTCATATCCAGCCTTCCTCCTTTCTCACGGCAACAGAACCAGCGCCGAACCGATCACGGATAAGGGGATGGCGATAGCGGCAAACAACCCCCAGAACTTCCCCCAGCTGACCGGCAGATCACCCACCAGCTTTCCGGTTTGTCCATTCATGGCAAAGATAAAGTCCTTCCCATGCCACTTAGTATTCAGCATCCAGACGGGCATCAGAGCGTAATGCACCTTGCCCCTGCGTAGGTGAACGCTACTGTCCCTGAGGATGCAGAGGTCATAGCGCTTCACTGTGCCGCGCAGCGCGGAGGCAAGGGTTCCCTCACAGCGCTGATCTGCCCGCTGCCGGCTCTGTTCCACCGTCACATCGAACTTATCGGCCAGGAAACCGGGAAGATATGCAGTGGAAAAAGGCTTCAGTTCCTTGTAGTCATAGGGTTCAATGGAGTCCATGTGTCCGTCCGGCATCTTGCTGGATGCGTCCACCGGCACCTTCTCAAAGGTGACGGTTCCGGCCCGGTAGACATCGTAGTGTTTCGTCTCCGTAATTTCATAGTCACCGGAGCGGTATGTACGGGAGCGGGTAGCCTCGTAATGGGCGTCACCCTCCGCCTCTCCGTCGAACATCCAGAAGGGAACATAGATCCCCCGGATTTCCTGCACATGATTTTCACTGATAAAACTTTTTGGCAGGAAAAACTTCCCTTTGTAGTGGGATTTGAGGGCCTTTACCGCTTCTTCTTTGCTCAGTTTGAACGGGACGATAAAATCAGGTCGCAGTGCCCCGGAGAACTGGCCCGGCACCACGGTGGGGTTCCCGCAATAGGGGCAGGAGGCTGCCGCCGTGCTCTCCTCGCAGATGAGCTGCGCGCCGCAGCTTGGGCAACCGTAGACCCGCATACCGTCGCCTTCAGCCCCCCAATCCTCGCAAAAGTCAGAGGTGTCCCATGCGCTTCCATCTACGGACGGCACGCTCTGTCCGGCGCTGCCTTCCTTCGCTGTCTGCTTGGCTGCTGCCGCATTTTTTTCTTTTTCTGCATATAGCGCCTCAATCTCCGCCACATCGTAACTGGCGTCGCAGTATTCGCACTCCAACCGGCCGGATGCACCGGAAAAATGCAGTGGCCCCGTACAGCTGGGACATTGATAATTTGTTACCTGTGTTGGCATCTGAAATTCCTCCTTCCCATACCGGCATAGACTGCATCGTTTTCATCGTTCGGCTCTGCTGCTTTTCTGAGGTACGATTTGAATCCTGGAGTCCCTGCGGCATCTGCTTCTTTCGCCCTGTGTCAGAATCCGCAAAAATGCATCACGGATGACATCCTTGAGATATCGCCCCAACAGGCATTCATTCTCCTTTTGAATCATCCCACCGTCCATTGTGGCATGTCCACCGCCATCACCGTACCCATGGAGCGCCTCCCGCACCAGATGCCCTGCATGGATGTATGAATCCTCAGAGCGAACGGAGAACTTGATCCCATCCTCTCTGTAGGAGAACACAACTGCCACATCCACCTCCTGCAAGGCTAGAATAAAATCGGAGATGATTGCGATCAGGGCATCCGGACAGGGAAAGGAGAGATAGGATAAACCGACCTTATCGTAGAGTTCAATGCTCTCGATAGCTGCCCCATATGCCTTCAGATCGCTGAACTCCATATTGTTACGCTCCAGCCGCGCCAGCATTTCCTGATCACACAACGGGAATAGGAAAGCAAACATCTCAATGTCCAGCTCCGTTACCCCACGGGTGAATTGCAGGGTATCCATTTTCAAACCATACAGCAGAGCGGTTGCAGTTTCTTTGTCCGGCTTGCAGGAAAGCTGCTGGTAATACTGCGCGATCAGGGTAGCGCAGGCCCCTGTGAGACGGATATCCTGATAGCGGTATTCCATCGGTACAAAAGTCGGGTGATGGTCAATGCAGGCCATTTCATTTCCAACAAAATCAGTAATATTCCCGCTGTGTTTTTGGGCATCTACGCAGATTATATAGTCTTCCTCCGTCATATTGGGGCGCAGTTGTTCATACGGGCACATCTCAATCTGGAAGGCTTCCAGCATCTTGGAGGCGCTCAGCTTGTCGATCCTGCCATCATAGCAAAGCGTGGAAGGTATATCGTACAGGGACAACAGACGCTGAAGGCCAAAAACGGGCGCTATGGCATCTGGATCGGGGAAATTATGGGTTTGTATGTAAATATGCTTGCCAAGACACAACGTCGCAAGCTGGCTGAAATCGTTCATCGTCTCACTCTCATTTATTGATTATTGATTTATTCACTGGTTCTCGTTAGCCTGGTCGCTCGGAGCATATCAAAGTGGAATTCTCAGAAGATCAGCCGATCGGGTCGGTAAGCAAGCTGTCCAGCGTCAAAACGCACAGCTGCGCGTCGTACTTCGGCATAAACGGCAGACTGACTTCGTTCTCCCCAACGCCGATCATTATCTCCTCGCCGCTAGGACTCATCAAGATCGGATAAGTCTCCGAGATATAATACGGGCCGTCTGTGACACCATAGTTTTTGCCGCCAACGAGAGACAGGCTGACGGTCACATAACTGGCTCCATCCATGCCGGATGTGATCGTCCAGAAACCGCTCCATACCTCATCCCACATCGTTTCAGAAGGATCAGTGCCCACGTATTCCCAATACAGATCGACCGTTCCGCCTGTCTCATCCTCGGGAAAGAACCACAGGTAGTAATTTGCTTCACGGTTCGTATCCCATGCCGCTGCCTGCGTTGTCCAGCTGCCGCCGAGTCCGGAGGCATATACACCGCTCCAGCCGTCTGCCAGCCACGGTGCAAGTTCGGAAGGAGCGCCCTGCCATCCGTATTCCGTAAAGTCGAAGGAGATGTAGTCTCCGCTTTCCGACAAACATGGCACGATGTGCCCCGTCGCCGTATAGAGCTGCGGATTCCATACGCAGCTGTTTCCTGCGTTGTCGACGATCTGGATCTCAACGTAGGACAGATATGCGTATGCATCGTCGCCTCCAGTTGCAAAAAGCAGCACCGGATCGCCGGATTCAGAACGGTAGAGCACCTCGATGACTTCTTCATTATCCGACTTTGGATCCCACCGCATAAGATTGACGGAAACTGTCGCGTTTTCATCAATCGGCACAAGACAATACAGATAGTCATCGTTCCCGATGATATGCCCCGTATCGATTTCGGAAATAAAGGGGTATTTCTGCAGCATCGCCTGATCCACTTCCGATAGCCAGTCTCCATCGGAAGTTTCTCCAGTATAGCCCAACAAGGCCACGCCGAACATGGTCTGGGGAAAATCCATTCTGTCCCGCAGCCAAACAAGAGATTGCTCTGCCTCTGCGGAAAATTCGGCCTGCTTCGACTGCTCGTCCGATTCCCCGGTCTCCGAGTGCAGCTTTTCCGGCAGTTTCTCATCGGGCTTACCAGGCAGCGTCTCTCTATCGGTGCTTATATTCGGTTCGTCTATTTCCGTTCCCGTTAGTTGCTTTTGCGCACAGGCACAGAGAGACAGCATCAGAACCAGTATTAGAAAAAATCCGATCATGCTTTTTGATATCCTTTTCATAACTGCTCCTTTCAAACATCACTGCTCCATACCATTGCGCAAACGGGGATCGCTCCGCCCCAAATGAAGTGGGAACGATCCCCATTCTGGTGTTATCCGATGCTGTCCGGCATGGGCTCGTCCGCATCGATCAGAGGCAGATACCAGTCATTATAAAGATTGGGGAGCTCCTCCTCATCCACATCCACCCAATAGGTTCCCCACGGGCGCAGGACGATATCATAGTGGAAGGCGTCTTCGCCATTTTCATAGTCACCGTCAATATGGATCATGTCCCCATAATCCACCAGTCCCGGATCAACAATCCAGTCCCCGTGCTCCAGCGCAATATCCGTAAAGGAACCGCCCTCGGATGTCATGGTGCCATATATGCTGGTTCCATCATCACTGAGGCTGACTGACGCAGAGACCATCGATTCCGATTTCGTGTAGTCCTCATCCCAGAGGGTGACAATGCCCATGCCATCTTCGCCGATGTCAATGGTACCACAGATGTCCCACCAGGCGCCCTCCATATCCTCGTAATAGCCGGAGCAGCCAGTCATAGTCCACCAGCCGTACCAGTCGCCGTTCCACCAATCCAGCATTGCGGTTCCGGTTCCGTCACTCTGCACCGTCCCAGCTCCTGCCGATTCCCGGCTGAGTATAGACGGATCAACGGTGATTTTACCACTTTTGTCACCGAATGCCTCCTCAAAGGTTACCTCGACCTTGCTAGTGGTATCCGTCAGCACATAGGCGGTGCAAAGTTCAAGGGTTCCTCCCGGCGCGACATCCGTAAATTGACCCTCAATCACCGTGTCGTATGAGTCGCTGTCCGTAAAGACAGTGGCAACTGCCAGTTCTGCGCCATTCTGCATCACTGTTTCAGAAATGGACCAGACATAGGAGCTGGCATCCTTACTGTTGTTGGTAAAATCCAGCGTCAGGACCAACGCATCGTTTCCATCCGAATCCTCCATGATGCTTGCACCCTTATAGTGCAACTCATATTCTCCAATCTTGAGTAAGTTAGAGTCTGCTGTCTCGAGCAAATCAGAATCAGCCGTTTTGTCCTTGCCACAGGCGGTGAGAGCGAGCAGCAGCACTGTAAGAAAAACGCAAAGTAACTTTATACGTTTCATATTCAACTCCCCTCCTCTTAGAAACCGCTGAGTTTGAATGCGACCAGTTCCTGTGCAGATTCATCTGCCCTGTCTTCAGTCATAAGAACCAGGATACTGCCATCAGTTAGCTTTGCTCCGCCACAGAACCACGGATAATTTGTACCGAACAGCTCCCCGTCATCCGCTTCGCCGATATAAGTACCGTCTTTTGTCCAGATCACCACTTCTCGCATATTTCCATCCAGAGCGAGATAGCCGTTTGCGGTCTCTGTGATAAAGGTAATGCTTCCAAGGCCGCCTCCATCTGAATCTGCCAAAGTCATTTGCAGCGCACCATTGCTGTCATAAACAAACACCTTGTGACCACTCTCATCTACAGCAGAGCCACAGACATAGATGTGGTTCTCGTCAATCAACAAATGTTGAATCAAATCGACCTCTTTGAAAACCAATGGTTCCGTCTTAAGCGTTCCGCCAGAGAGAGTGATCTTTTCACACTCTGCGCTGGAAAACCAACTAATGCCCCAAGCCCCTGATGGATGCATGGTGACATGATCCGGTCCCTCATAGGATGCCGTCTGTGTGCCATCCTTCCAGCTGATCAGCGGTTTCATGAAATTTGCCAGCCAGAGGGTTCCTGTAGTATCAGCGGAAATATCTTCATATTCTGCATCCAGCACAATATCCTCTGCGAATTTCAAAGAGTTTCCATCGTAATCATAGTGTTTTAACTGGCCGTCCACCAAAAAATATGCCTGATTGCCTGTAACAGCAACTGCGTGATTGAAGGTTTCCTTTGTAATAATACAGTCAGTAACAGGCAGCCACTGACTGTCCAACGTATGTGTTCCTACCATAACACTGCGAGGTTGTGCAGAGAATGGCTCACCCTCCCAGTACCAGGGTCCATCCTCGTTTCCAGTATCCTCTAAATGGATTTTCAGACCGGACAGCAGCTTCTCAACGCGCGTATCCTCGTACTCACCAGTGATTTCCATAAATACGGTAGCGCCGGCACCCTCAACCCGATTAAAATACCGCAGACACGGAGAACCCCAATAATTTCCTTCCTGTTTGAGGCAGTCGATGCCGCCGACTTCGGTCAAATCGTAGGCCTGATTGACTGCGTATTCGTACTCGTCAAATCCATAGCTGGTGAGATAATCACGGAAGGAATAAGGCGTTTCAATGGAAACCCGGATCTCCGCATTAACGATGCTTTCATCTTCCCCTTCCTTTGGGATTGACAGAATAATCTTAGAAGACGTCTCATCATCGTAAAAATCATCTTCCTCATAGATCCAGCCGTCCGTCTCATCATAAGTAAGATCCCACAGTGCGGCATTTATCGTCGTTCCGGCCACTGTTTCAGCAGGAGGCGCTGTCTGCTCTGTTTCTTCCGGCGTCTGACTGGATTCCGGGCTGTCCTTGCCGCAGCCAGTGAGGCTGAACAATAGCAGTGCAGCGAGAAGCAAGAACGATATCTTTAACTTGTTTTTCATGGTCATTCACCTCCCTATTTTATTCCTTATTTTTTATTGCTGAAAAATGGCATCAACAGTTCAGCCACCTTACTGATTGGCATAGTCTGTAATATCACCTTGCCCGGGCCTCTGACAACGGTATTAAAAATACCTTCTCCGCCCAGCAGCATATTTTTGGCGCCCTTAACAGTCACCACATCCATCGTGCAGCTCTCTTCCATTGCCGCTAAGTACCCTGTGCTGACCAGCAGTTCCTGACCGGCGCTCAGCTCATACTCTGTCGCATGTCCGTCAATCTCTATGAAGGCAATACCATTTCCACTCAGCTTCTGCATGATGAAGCCTTCGCCGCCAAAGATACCAGAACCCAGCTTTTTCTGGAAATGCATAGATAGCTCCACACCATCTTCGGAAGCAAGAAATGCGCTTTTCTGCACGATCATAGAATGACCGGCACTGATATTCAGCGCTTTGATTGCCCCGGGAAAGCTGGATGCAAAAGCAATGGTTCCATCGCTTCCTTCTGCGGTGAACCGATTCTGAAACATAGAATCACCCGATACCAGACGGCCTAGCATTTTCTTCATCCCTCCGCCGGTAGTAGTCTCCATTTTCATGTTCGGACTCATCCAGCTCATGCTCCCACTCTCCGTGATCATGGATTCTCCTGGGAATAATTCACATACCACAACCGGTAAATTATCTCCTAAAATTTCGTACTTTTTCATAGTGCAACTCCTTTCGCTTTCATTACTTTCTAATTTTTCGTTTCTTTACAATTCTTAGAGTATTCCTTTTATCCATTGACAGCGCCACCGCAAAATTCGCAACAGCCGCTGGCGTCCGGTATTGTGGTCGCCCCGCAGTACGGACAAGTCACTGCTGTCTTGGGAGCTGCGGACGCAGCCACTTTCTCTCGTACCTGCTGTCGAACCTGAAGCAATGCATCCCGAATTTCCAATCCCATTTCCTCATATTGGCGATATTCCACACTGGAACGCACATCCTCTGCATTGGAGATAAGAGAACCGCCTTTCATGCCTACTGTTTTCCCCCGGAGGCTGCCGCGAGGTAATTCCATATCGTTTGGTCCATCCAGCAGCGTTTCCGCATCATTGTCCACTGAGTCGCTGTTCAGTTGAAAACGGATCTCGTTAAAATATGGATGGTTGACGTTAATTACGATATAAAAATCATAGGAATAGGCATACCGTTTGGGATTAAAGCTCTGACGATTTCCCTCAGCGTCCTTATATTCGATCTCAGTTTTTCGCTCGTCGATATCCAGCTTACAGCCAGTCACATCAGAAAAAGACAAGACATCCGGATTGGCCTCCGACAGATTTCTAGCAGAGGTGACCATAAACAAACCTGCATCCTCATCCAGAAGCACTTTCATGCGTTCGCCCAGCGTACGCGTAGTGCGAAAAGAGGACACCCTGGCTTGATTGGCTTCCCTGTAAGACAACTGCTTCTGAATCTCTTCCACTGTACTCTGGCGGCGATCACCAAACCAGGGAGAAAGCTTTGCAGCGCATTCCTTACATAGATTTCCATCCTCCAGCTTACGGTTGCTAAGCAGCCCGATCTCGCCGCCACAAATCGAACATTCTTTTTTATCAAATATCTTTCCAAAGAGTCCCATTATCTGTAATCCTTTCTGAACCCGCTTATACAGCACCCTTCATCTGCATCGCACCATATACATACAATCCCGGCAGCAGCAAATTAAGCACCAAACTGGTGATACTGAACTCTCCTCCGCCAACAATACCAATGACGATAGAGATAATTGTTAAGATTGCAATGATAATACCCCATTTGATGCAGGAAGCTGCTTTCTGAGGAGCGTTACAAGCTCCGATGCCCTTGATGCCTGCAATGAACTGAATCACAGAAGCCACCGTCACAAGAATGGAACTAGCATAGAGCAGCCCCGTCCCCTCTGCACTCCCCGATAATGCCGCCAGAGCGCTGATGCCAAGAATGGCGATAACACCTGCGATGGCAGCAATGATTCCGCCGATAATCATGAGAATGGATGTAATTTTCAAAATCTTTTGACCTTTCATGTAAATATCCTCCTATGTTATGTTATTATTGTTCGTTTTTGCGCTATTCCTGTTCTTCCAGCAACCGCAGTGCCATTTCTGTAAGATAAGCCCGGATCTGCTTCGCTGTTTCCTGATCCAATTTCTTCTGTTGCTGTTTGCCATCAGAGTAATAAAGGGTGCAGGCCGGCTTTTCCGTTCTGCCGTCCAACTGATCTTCCAGATCGATCTCCTCCACAAATGCAGCGAAGGCATCCCACTCCTCATCCGGCACGGCCCAGTCTCTCCAGATCTCCTGTTGTTGGCCGGGCGGGGTAAATCTGGCCCGGAGGATATATGGGGCGTCCTCTCCGTACACGGCGGACGAACCCTGGTCGAATTGGAACGAATAATCCTTGGAGAAGATGGTTCCGGACTGCCCCATATAGAAACCGCTGAGTTCCGGCGGGGCATATCGGGGAATCTCACGCCCGATGGGGTCGGCCAGCTCCTCCAACAGAGCGATTAGTGTCTGAATACGGCGGTCGTTTGGTGGATAATAATGGATATGCTGTGTTCCGTTTTCTGTGCTCCAGGTCAGGATCAGGCTGGTGGAGTCCCCGCCATCCATGACTTCGATTCCCGGCGGCAGTTTCACCTCACGGCGGTTTTCCGGGATGGGCTCCATCAGCGGGTAGAGCTCCAGAATAATCTCCTCCACATCCGACCACTGCACTGCGGTAATGGGAACATTTTCTTTGGTGGATGACTGATACCAGTCCTCATCCTCCTCCGTATCCGAATCAAGAGCCGGATAATAGCTCGTTTCCAGAATAGCCTCCGGCGAAAGCGTGATTGCAAAATCCGCTCTGGCAATCATGCCGCTGGAGTAGTTGTACGTGACACCGGACAATATGCCGGGCGGCACGGTTGATTTCTTCTGTATCGGTGAATCACCTCCCTGATAACCTCTGAAACAATAACCCGCAGCCGCCAGGAGCAGGAACAGACCTGCAACAGAAAACACGGCAGCTTTTCTTCCCCGCGTCATCCCTGCACATCGCCATCATCAAAGGGATCGCCGCACTCCGGGCAGAACTTGGGCGGATGGGCGGGATCATCCGGTTCCCAGCCACATTTGTCGCATTTGTACTGGGGCACGCCGGCAGGCTTTTTCGCCCCGCACTCCGGGCAGAATTTTCCCTTGTTTACCGCGCCGCAGGAACAAATCCAGCCGTCCGAAGCAGGTTTGGGCTTGCCGCACTCCGGGCAGAATTTTCCAATGATACCTCTTTGTCCGCAGGAGCAGATCCAGCCGCCGGAAGCAACGGACACAGGAGCCTCAGAAGATGCAGGTTGAGCCTGCTGCTGCGCACCTATTTGATAGAGGTTCTGGGCATTCATGCCGCCCATCTGTCCGGCCATCCCCATTCCCATAAAAGCCATAGCAGGAGCTGCGTTCGGGTTGCTGGCCGCAGACTGCATGGCGCTGGCCTGTGCGCCCACCAGATGAGCCGCTGCCCGGGTAGGATCCATAAAGGCCGCATTACGCTGCATATCCTTAATCATCTGCTCATCTTCCTCGTTAGCCTTGACACTGGAAACACCGAAGGACACAATCTCCATGCCTCGCAGGTCACGCCATCTGGATGAAAGCTGTTCGTTCAGAGCCTCGGCCAGTTCCAGCGTATGGCCGGGGAGGGCAGAGTATCGGATGCCCATTTCCGAGATCTTAGCGAAAGCAGGTTGAAGAGCTGTCAAAAGTTCCGTCTTCATCTGCCCGGCGAGCTGCTCCGTTCTATAATCCTCGCTGATATTGCCGCAGACATTCGTATAGAACAACAGAGGGTTTTTCAGGCTGATACTGTACTCACCGAAACAGCGGATAGCAATATCCATGTCAATACCTGCCCGCTGATCTACCACCCGGAAGGGAACGGGGCTTGGGGTTCCATACTTGTTTCCGGTAATCTCCTTGGTGTTAAAATAGTAGACACGCTGATCCTTGGGGGCTTCGCCGCCGAAGGTAAATCGCTTTCCGATATTCTGGAACACGCCCTTGATGGATTCCCCCAAATTACCTGAGAATATGCTGGGTTCTGTAGACATATCGTAAGTATATTCTCCCGGCTCAGCGCAAACATCCACCACTTTACCCTGCTCTACAATGAGCATACATTGGCCGTCTGCCACGACAATGACAGAGCCGTTGGTAATGATGTTATCATCCCCCTTTGTGTTGCTGGAACGACCCGTAACCTTCTTTTTCCCTTTTACTGCCAGTACATCCGCAGGGATCGCTTCACAGTAGAAGTATTCCTTCCACTGCTCAGCCATAATGCCGCCGGCGGCTCCAAATGCAGCTTTAATCAGTCCCATAATGTAATCTCCTCTCTTTTTAATACTAATTTTATGGTGTCAGGAATATCCAGTCGCCGTTCAGGTAAACGTCTGTGTCAGCAATCGGCCAAAGATACCAAAAATCATCCCATGGTCGTTTTACGTGCAGACAGATGTTCGGTACGCCTTCTGGAATCGTCAAAGAAAACCACTTAGGTTCATTGATCTTGATTGTTTCATCGTACAATATTTCATCTGTCACCCATTCCAGAAGGCTTCCGTTGTCAGCCCAAACTGGTTCGCCAGTACAAAATCGGACCTGCGTCTCATACCAGCATCCCACCAGCAGCAGCTTGTCCAGTCCTTCTTGCTCCAGTTTTGTGACAGGCAGAGCCTCCAGCCCTGTATATACGTCATCAGGCGGGCTGGACCAGTAGAAAATCAGGCTATCTTCCGGTTCGTCGTACAATGCCTCTTGCACTGAATCCGGCAGAATGGATTCGGCCCTCTTATAAATCGCAGTGCGAATCTCCGAAGCTCCGTCTGTCTTGTAGTGTTCCTGCAAATACAGCGTATCTGAATCGGCCAAAGCCAGAAAGAGCTCTGCACCTGTATTTTCATTAAACAGCCGAATGCTCCAAATTTCATTGGAAAACCCATGAAATAACGGTTTATCCAGGAGTTCTGTCCGAAGTTCTAATTCCTGTCTGTATATCGGCTCTTCCGTATCCAAAAAGTCCGCAAAATAGTAATCCGCTCTCAGCTCATGCCCACCTATCGCATCGCTCCATCTGGCTTCAAAAAACAATATGGAGGCAATGCCATCTTCTCGTGCACTGTATTCCCTGCCTTCCACCACATTCTTGGCCATCTTCCATGTTCCATGCAGATTTGCGATGCATAACTCTCCCCCAGGTCCTGGCCGCTCCGCTTTTTCAAAATAGAACCGATCCCCATAAATAGATTCCAATATGATACACTCATCTTCAATGCGGCCAGTCATCTCACTGGTACCACCGTCATCCACACTTGCCAGTCTCAGGGTGTTATCCACTCCCAGCCACCAGGTTGCATCTCCCAGATAATCTTGAAAGCTGTCTCCCAATACTTCGCGAAATTGTGCCGTACCATCCTCGTTAAGAAAAAGATCTGCCCACCACCTTTCCGTAGGCATTTGACTTACCTCAGTACGGTCAAATGCTTCGTTATAGGACTCGTGCTTTACAGCTGTCCAGTAAGTGCCGCCCAACGAGCTATCTGGCCTATCGGGAGATGGAACTGTAGGTTGTTCATTAAAAGCTGTTTTGCTGTTGGACACATCTGGTGTGGAATGCCCACTTTTCTCATCCCCCGTATTATCGCTGCAAGCCGTAAGACATAATGTAAGCAGTAGAATCAATAACCCCTTTATCAAATTTTTATTTGTTTTTTTTCTACGCCAATAGCTTCTCTGCCTCATGTTTGAATTCACCTCACCTCGTATTATCGTTCTTAATCTTCCGTCATAATGATCGCAAGCTGGCAGCCAGATAGTCTAAGGACACATCATAAAACACAAAATCATCAATTTCGCCCTTTCTCTTTGCCTGAATGGCACTGCTGACAGCATCTATCTGCCTCTCTGAGCACATCAGCATAAGACGGCAATGAGGTGTAACTTTCCGCAGCCATGTACATAAATCCAAGCAAAAATCGATGCCATAGATATCATTCTCGGAAACTTCCAGCAATGCTCCGGAAGCCAAATGGGTACGAATGGCTGCATCCGCATTGGCATAGTCCGGCTCGTAGCACAGCTGGATATCGGGGACATCTCGCATTTTCGCCATCAACCCCTGTGCCAACGATGCCCGCTGCATGATTAAGAGCACTGTTTTCAGCCCATTCACCTCCCTCGCACCTTCCTTCATTACATTTTTATTGTAAAGCTTATTTCTAATCTGCGCCCTACCCGCAGCGGGTAGTTTTTCTTAAATTTCCTATGACCTAAAAAGTCCACCGGCTTTTGCCAGTGGACCCGAAATGTCTATTTTCTTAATATAACGGATTGATCCAACCGTTGGAAATCATGTAAAAGGCCAGATCGATTGCCTTGGAAAATCCGGTTTTTCCAAGCATATTTGTCTTGTGATACTTGACTGTATTTTCGCTGATATACAATTCCCGGGCAATCTCCTTGTTTGTCATATGCCTGCACATCAGCCGGAGTATTTCCATTTCGCGGTCAGTCAGAGGAGCCTCTCCCTGAGGCATGGGGATCGTCTTTGGCTCAGGAAAACTGCTGCCTCCCTCCATCACCTTCCGGGCTACTTCCAGAAAATCATGCAGGCTTCGGCTCTTATAGATAAATCCATTGGCTCCGGCAGCCTTAGACCTTGGAATGTAAGTAATCTCATCAAAGGCAGTCATGACAATAATTTTAATCTCCGAATATGTTTTTCGGATCGCCTCCACTGCTTTCAATCCAGAAGCGCCGCCCTCGGTGCAGACATCCATCAATACCAGATCCGGATGCAGGTGCTTACAGAAATCAAGGGCATAATCAGCATTGGGAACTTCTCCTACCACGGAAAAATCTCCAGCAGCCACCAGCGCCGTTGTCAGCGATTCTCTCATAGATGCATGATCCTCCACGATCAGAACTTTAATCATTTTTCACAACCTCCTTTGGAACAGAGAGTTCTATCCGAAATCTAGGGACAATATAGAGCTTCAATGTACCGCCAAGCCGCTGAATCCTCCGGCGCATCCCGCCAATGCCACCGCCCTCACGAATTGGCCCGACCGGGGGAATGCCGTTGTCCGTGACTGTCATACGCCAACAATCATTCTGAAAGAAGTGTAACTGAATACGAGTGGCATACCCGTGGCGAACAGCATTGGTGACACACTCTGACGCAACCTCCGCAAAGCTGTCTGCCACTGCCTGATCCTCCGGCAGTGCTCCCCGAATTTCCACATATACTTTCATACCCTGAAAAATTTCCTTCAGAAGATTCAGACGTTGAGCTGGATCCGGCGTCTGATCCTCACGGAGCGCTGTTGCAAGATTGTGGGCAAACTCCATTAAAAGGGTTTCATTTGGCTGCTGGTTGTCTCGAAGTGCCCGAAGCAGCAGGCTGATGCGCTGCCCTAAAAGGTCATGAACCCTGCCCTTGCTTCGAGCAATCTCCTCCGCTTCACAAATTGTCTGAAGATTCTCGATGGTGCTGCGAAGTTCCTGTCCGCGCTGTTCCAGCGCCTCGTTTTGCTGGGCAAGGAGAAGCACTGCATCCCACCATTGCGTAACATCATTGGCAATTAACAAAACCGTTGTCCGACATCCCATGGAGATTTCATGAACAGAAAAACTCCAAACAGAGCGATCAGGAAGACGAAATACCTGCTGATTTCCCAAAATCTCCCTTATGCAGTCTTTACACAAGGGGCCATCTTCCAAAAGCTTCTGAAAAACCCTTCCGTTTTGCAGAGAATATCCCATCACCTGGCGAGCCAATCCATCCATCTGGCGGTTGCATAACAGAATATCCCCCTCTGGTCGAAAAAACAGCAGCCCGGTATGTAAAGTATCAATAGCCTCTTTCACAGATATAGAGGAAATCTGGGTGTAGAGCTCGCGCCGGCGCAGCAAGCAAATGTGTATACTGCGAATCAGGAAGAACAACATACTTGTCAGAAAAAAGAATGGATATGCAGCCCCTGTGATCTTCTCCGCTAAAGGAAGCAGAACTGCCGCTGCACCGACGGCAAAAAATGGCCAGCTAAGCTCCGTTCCCACAGCTGCGGTGGTTCCCAATACTGCTGCCAGTAAAAATACTGCCTGCCGTGCAAAATCGTAAGAGCTGGGTATCAAAAAGCCACAGAACAGCCCATATTGCACTTGTGCCAGAAGCGCAGCAAACAGTAACAATACTGCTAGGATAACACACTCCATTCCATTTTCCACTCTGCGCACCCAGCCGGTCCGCAGGCGGCAGATACTGTAAGAAATCGCCCTGATCTGCAGCACGATACACAGGGCAATTGCCATTACCAATGCAGTCACTCCCCAATTAGGATACCGGTAAAACTCAGACATGAACATCACCTCCCAACGGTACTGTCATACAAATCCCAACGGCATCGTCCAGGTCCTTGCAGATAATCTGTCCGCCCAACGCATCTGCTGCCGTCGTCAGCTCCTCTGAGAAATTCCATTGTCCGGGATCACTGCCCGGAAGAAAACGAAATACCAGATGGGCACCCTCTGATTCCAGATATCCCAACAGAGGGGAGGCATTCTCCCGCAACGCCCATGATATGGTTTCAAAGGCAAAGTCGTAGCAGAGCGCTGCACGGCGAACCTCCAATACACCGCTTTGTCCACAGCGGATCAGCATTTGGAGCCCAGCATAGCGAGCCAGTTCTGCCAGTTCGTCTAAATACATGCTCAGTTCGTCTCCAGACAATCCTTCCCCCTGGCGGGCCAGGAAAAACATGTTGCATCTGCGTTTGATATGGCATAGGCAAAGGGTAATGCAGGCAGTCCGTTCATGAGGATGTTCTGTTCCTGGCAAAGTCTCAATCAAATGTTCCAGTGTTCGGATACGGCGCTCCATATCACGATCCAGCTGTTCAAACAGGTTTTTGTTTGTTTCCACGGCCACCAATCGTTTTTTTACCTCTTCTTCTTCTCGCAGCAACGTATTGGCCGCTTTCAAACGGGTTTGTACATCCTGGATGTCCCTCCTTAACCGGTTAATCTGAGAGAGGTTTTCCTGCCACACCGCCATACCACCATGGATAGGGACTGCATGAAGCTGGGTATCGTTGTCCCTCAGCAGAGGATGTTCCATATCCATATGCAGCCGTTTCCAGATGGAGTGGGAAACTGGTGGCGCGCCTTTAGAGGATAAAACGGTGCGGCCATTCTCATCCAACAGGGTAAATCCAATGGGCGCAGCAGTGAACAAACGCTGATATTGAAGATTGACCGGAATCAAACCTGCGTAAAGTGCCGTCTCGAAAAACAGGGCAGACAGTACACAGATGTTGACTGTAAGGTCACTCTCCCAAGCCAGAGGCACTCGCTTGATGTAAGCAGCAATGTAAGCCAGAAGCCCCGCACAAAACAACAAAGGTAACATTCTTCCAATCCAGAAAGAGTTTCGTCGTCCCCTGCGGAGCAGCTTCCATACTGCGGCTGCCAGGAACAGGAGGGATGTAGTCATCACGATCCAATATCCCGGACCGTAGCAGTAATCATGAGACCAGTTTCCTTCCGGGTCGAATCGAAATACCAGCTGATGGAAATCATTGGTCAGTACCAGCAGAACTGAAAAGGCATAGCAAGCCAATGGCGGCCATAGAGGGTACAGTAATCGTATTTCTCCCTCTTCATGATCCAAGAGAACAGTCAGATACAAAAGAATGATCGGCAAAGCCAGCTGAAAGATGTAATAACCATACCAGCACATCCGACACAGAAGCCCCTCCGATGTCAGCTGATACTTAAACAGGCGAAGCATCAGCCAGCACACCATCAGCCACCCCATGGTGTCGACAACCCAACGAACATCACGGCGGATCATCCGGTGGGATACCGTCCCCTTCCACAACAGGATGGCAACGGCAATGAGCAGGGCAGATAAGATATGTTCCCGGAGATCCGCTGTGGTGTAGCGCCGGGTATGGAGTACCTGCCTGCGCAAATCCCGACTGCTGTCTCCTGTAAGTTCCAGAAACCAGTCGTAATCATCCTCATTCAACAGACGGACTGCCTGATAATCCTCCGGGAAATACCGGAAGCTTTCTCCATCCGCCAAGTGTAAACCCGCAGATAATAGAGCTTCATCCAGTCCGGATTCCAAAGTCAGAGGGACATCAGAGAGCAGTCCCATACGAAAGGCCAGCGTTCCTTCCACCGGCACGATGATTTCATAATTGGCACCATTTCGGTTCCACGCAGCAACCTCGTAGTCCAGGCAAAGCAGAATAGGGGCATCCGGTGCATCCAACTTAAATTTCCCATTCTGACTGAGATGTTCCAACAACTCCAAGGCATCCCACTTCGATGGTTCTTCTGGATTCAGTCCGTAAGACAGTGCACCCAAGGCCAGCATATTGCGAATCACGGTTGTACCGCTTATAGCGACAGGATCTGGGCTCTTCCAAAGGCTATTCCAGCCGGTAATGACCGCATCCGTCCGGGTGCGATCCACTGCCAGTACCACAGCAGTTGAAACATGAGGATACCAATATCGTCCAACACCCCGTTCTATGGCGGGGATAGCCTGCACATCGAAGCAGGCCACGACGTTGCCACGGCTTACCTCTGCATAGAGGGTGTCCTCCTGCGTCTGAAGTAAGTAGTCAGGAAGAAAAGGCGAGAGAACTGCGCTATATACGCCAGTTCCCTCCGCTCCGGAAATCAAACTGCTCCCGGAGGTCGATGCACTGCATCCTGTAACCAGCAAACACAGCAGAAGGATTAGAAGCCATCGAAGTTTCATAGCGCCACCGGCTCTCCACACTCTTTCATCCGTCCAGCACATTCCCGACACAGATCCATTTCATCGCAGATAAGGAAGCAGGAATCGCAGACCAAACGTCGGCAAATGGGACATTGGCTGAATCTCTCTCTGGCCTCTTGCCCTGCGGCTCGTCTGGCCCGCTGTTTCTCGCGTTGGTAAATGGCATCATAGAGTTCCTTTTTCTCTCGATTCTCCTTCGCCTGTGATACTTTAGAAAAAGGTATACTGCTGCTGTACCAAAATTCACCGCATACCTCACAACGAATAGAAAAGCAGAAATACTCAGGGGTGGATTGATCTTCCAGATGACTACACAACAAATCGAACATATCACATACCTCCTCTCATCTATACTTCTGTTATAACAGTAACAGAGGCTGGCGTATATGGTCTGCCGGATACTTTTCCCGCCTCTTTTTAAAAGGTATCTATTGGATAATAGAGAAAACGCACAAAACCATCCTTTCGGTTTTGTGCGTTTTGCTATATAGAAATCATTTTAGAAAAGTTCCTGAAGCCTTCCGCAGCGTCGGAGCAGATCGATATAAAGCATCAATTCATCTCGAGAAGAAACTCCCAGCTTCTCATAGATGCTTCGGTTATGCTTGCGAACCGTACTCATGCTGATATAGGCCAAATCTGGTATTTCTGCAATCTCGTGTCCGTCGATATAATAGCGAAGGATGTTCCGCTCTGCCTCTGTCAGAAGATCCTTGCGTTCCACAAACTGGTCAAAAAGCTCTGCAATGTTGGGTGGAAGTTCTCCCTGCTCCAATCTCTGGCTTCGTGCACGAGCGTTGAGGAACTCTGCCAACTCATCTACCTCCAAGATACCGGAGGACATCCCCTGTTCCAGTATTTCCTCCTGCTGGAACCGTTTCAAACTATCTGTGATGGGGCGGACAAATCTCCGCGCCAGAAAGAAGGACAGAGTCAATAATGTCAGAAGCAATCCAAAAGCTGCAATGATCCAGGTCTGCTGGACACCGGCTGTGTAGGCGGTATAGCTCTCCTGGGGAATCAGGATGGCGACGGCCCAAACGGTATCCTCTATTTCCCCTTTAGAGACAGGTAAAGTTTGGTGCAGACCGATATAACGTTCGGTTCCTGTGTCGTATTCGTTATAATATCGTCCCTGATGGATATCGAGAGTCTCCTGGCCATCCAGATAGGTGCCGTTAGCACTGCCCACCAATCCTTCCTGCACCAGAAAATGGCTGTCTTTAAGCGGAGCCAGCACAGTAACAGCAGAGCCGAACTGTCCCTTCACGGTAGGATAGGAAAATTGAAAATACAAGGCACTGATTTCCACTCCACATACTCCATATACCTCTCTGTCACTGCCCACAATGGGAACACACAGCAGCATGGCTGATTCCCAAGTATCCTTCAGATTGATCCGGTGACACCAAAAATAGCGCTCGGCAGGCCGGGCCAGCGGGGTATTCATCAGATCCCGGCATCCGGGAATCTGATTGATATCAAATTCCAGATTCCAACGGTTGTGTAGCTCCAAATCTTTCTGACGGGCAATATCCGGAATACCGCGAAAATAGACTACCGTAGGAGTAACCGGACTGCTGGCACTCAGGTTAGAATAGCGCAGGTGAATCCCGCTTCTGGAATAGTCTGCTGCATCCAGACCGGTATTTGTAGTGGCATTCAAAATTGCATAGGCACCATTGCAGTCGGCTGTTTGGAGTGTCGTGCTGATCAGCGGATACATGACCTCCTGCAACTTGAGCAGCTTCGCCGGGTCGTCATTGACCTCCTGCAAGGAGATCCCCTCCTGCACCAGCACGACTTCGATTTCCCGGCTAAGTTCCTTGGAGAGATGCAGGCTCTGGGCTGTCAGATGATCCAAGTGATTAGCCAAAGTATCCTTTGTGCTGTTTAGGTGAAGCTCCATCACTTCGTGAAGCTGCTCATCGTCCCGGGAAAACGCCCCCGCAATAGACAGTAAGAGGAGCACCGCTGCAAATACCACCAGAATCATAGACACCCAGTAGAGCATCAGTTTTCGCTGCATCCCTACACTCTGCTTTTTCGCAAAAGCGTTCAACGCACGAAGCTCTTTCAGTCTGTTGCGCACGATATTTCCTCCTCTCTGTATTATCGCTCCATGATTTCACGGAAAATTTTGAATCGTTCTGCGCTAATCTGCTCCGCTCCGCTCTCACCGGCATCTAAATACTCCCGGCGTCCCAGAGCCAATTGTGCCCTCACATGATCTTCCAGCATAGTTTCAAGACTCAGGTACGCTTCTAACTGAGGCGGTACATAAAACTTATAATGTTCCTGTGTGTCCAAATAAGCCTGATAGAGGGAGACATACTTGGCATTCTCCAAGCCATCGATAACCTTTGGCAATTCTGTTTCAAATGCTGCATGAGTCACCGGCATGTAGCCCGTTCGCGTCACGAACTCCACATTGTGCTCCGGTTCGATTAGCCATTTTAGAAAAGTAACTGCTGCCTGCTCCCTCTCCGGCGTAGAACGAACAGTACAAAAACCCGCTCCCCGCTGCATCACCAGTTTTTCTCCATTCTCAAATACAGGACAGGGCCGGGAGATAATCGTAATATCTTCGGAGGTATTGTCCGGATAGGTCACCACATCGCTGTAATAAAGGATGCTGGCAGATGAGGCTACGCTTACGATACTGTCACCAGTACGGATTGACTCGGTAGCATATCCACCCTTGAGCCAGACGCCACCCTGAAGTGCGGCATGAGCCAACGGTTCCCATGCCGTCTGGAAGGCGGGTCCGAAAGCCAGACCGTCCCCCTGAAAGAAGTCTTCACCCAGAGACTGAGCCCCTACCTGAAAGTAATTGAAGTAATAGTCATGAACGAACATAGACTTGGCATCTCCCGGGATATCCGGCGTCTGCCCATCCGTCCATTCTGCATAAATCTCTGCGGCCTTATACAGCCCTTCCCATGTGTCCAGATCCTCTATCGTCACACCAGTAGCCTGGGAAAAACGATCGAAAATAGTCTGGTTAATAAACATGATCTCTGTGGATTTTGCCACCGGCAACATCACCAGGCGATCATTTACCATCCCTTCTTCCACAAAGGCTGGAAGGAAAGCAGACAATTCCTCATCACTGAAATAATCCTGATAGTCCACAAGAATACTCTCGTCCGGCAGAGCCATCACAGTCTTTGGATAGGAAATGAAGAGATCCGGCAGATCTGATGCTCCCGGCTCCCCATTGGCGGCTGCAAGCACCAATTCGTGAATGGTATTGGTGTTGGACACTGAGGTAACCTGCACATTGATTCGCTGTTCTTTTCCCACAGTTTGGTTGAACTGGTCGATGAGGTCATTGAGCGGCGAATCCGTCTGACCTCCATAAACATGCCAGACCGTAACCGTGGTTGGTATTTCTTCTCTTTTCATTGTACCAGCACACCCCGCACAAAACAGCTGCACTGCAACCAATAAAAATATGAGGATTTTGCTTTTCATATCTCTATCATCCCTCCCTTTCTTCAATGCACAAACAAATAGTGAAAAATGCTTCACTCTTTTAATAAAAGTAATTGCCTTTTAGTATAGCATAGATTTCCTACTCCTTCACTACCTGTAATAGGTAGTTTTGCGGGATCTGCGATATATTTTTATTATACAGACTGCCAACATACATTTCAAGCATAACGCCTCCGTCTCTCTTAAAAAACGATATTATCATATCTGTTAGCAGATATAATAAGGTTATTCCTTTGTGTAAATCGGCACGATAGAATATATATGAGGTGAACGATTATGCCGATTGATGATTTGACCGCTTTGGGGCAAAAAATGCGGGAAGCCCGAAAAGAAAAAGGCCTGACACAACAAGAACTTGCGGATCTGAGCCATGTGTCTATTAAGCAAATCGCAAAAATAGAAAAAGGAAAAATAAATCCATCCTATTTGATTTTGAAGGCATTGGCAAAGGTTCTTCCAATCTCCCTGGACACTCTGATCAATCCAGATGTTTCTCCAGAAGATGAGGGAGCTACTCAGATGAAGATGCTTTATTACAACTGTCCGTCAGAAGTGCGTAAAACCCTCTTGCACCATATGCAGGAGACTGCGAAAGAACTAACAGAACTATCCAAGAAATTTGAAACGAATTGAGCCGGTGAGTGAAATTTGACTGTTTCCTCACTGGCTCCTTTCATTTCCGGGTAAAAAGAGGCAAGCAATGCCGGTGTTAATACACACCGACCCGCAGAGTGCAAAATCCCTCCGTGATTTTCCTCTCCGCTTGCTTGTTGAGGGCAGCGCCCCCAAGCCCCTTTGAACACAGAATTTCATTCTGTG
>ERZ773118.692-NODE-692-length-30776-cov-118.679_pt1 | contig 30776 bp, 29 predicted proteins | sample MGYA00580562_ERZ773118 | MGnify/ENA primary metagenome ERZ773118 (study PRJEB29015, sample SAMEA2737878) | human gut metagenome | biome: human gut; feature: human-associated habitat; material: faeces | place: China | collected 2012 ... | reverse complement strand
ATCTCTTTAGCTAATTTTAAAACATATGGCTATTAAATTTGCAACAGCCCCTTTTTATGATTTAGCAAATTCTAAAACTTCATCTTTTGGAGCAAGTCCTACAGATTTATTAACTACTTTTCCATCTTTAAATAGTAATAATGTAGGAATACTCATAACTCTGAATTGAGATGCTAAGGCTTCTTCTTCATCGATATTAATCTTTGCTACTTTAACTTTTCCTGAAAGTTCAGCATCTACTTCCTCTAAAATAGGTCCTAAAGCTTTACAAGGTCCACACCAAGTTGCCCAGAAATCAACTAGTACAGGTTCTTTAGATTGTAACACTTCTTTTTCAAAATTTTCTGTTGTTACGTGTAATATTGCCATATTTGTACCTCCTACAAATTTTAATTTATACCATGATTATACACTATTTTTCTGACTTTGTCTATCAACTTCTTATAATTTTATCTGCAATCATTGCCGCTTGCTTATTTTCAACTATATCATGAACTCTAACAATATCTACTCCACGTTCTATTCCACAAACTGTAGTTGCAACAGTTCCAATAGCTCTTTTTTGAGGTGGAATATCATTTAAAATAGTACCAATAAATCTTTTTCTAGAGCATCCTAAAAGAATTCTTCCCATACTTCTTAATTCTTGTAAACGTGATAATACTTCAAGATTTTCATCAATTCCTTTTCCAAAACCAATACCTGGATCAAGAATAATTGTATCTTTATCAATTCCATATTTATTAGCAATATCGAAAGTTTTCTTAAAGAATTTTTTCATAGATAAAATAATATCTTCTTTATATTCTTTATCATTTTGGTTATGCATAGCAATTACAGGAATATCATATTCTTTTACAAGAGCTGCCATTTCTCCATTGTCATATTGAAGTCCCCATATATCATTTAAAATATGAGCTCCTGCTTCAAATGCAGCTTTTGCAACTGTATATTTATATGTATCTATAGAGATTATTGCTCCTAGTTTAGCAACCTCTTTAATAACAGGAACAACTCTTTCTATTTCTTCTTCATCAGTTATTTTAGTGTGTCCTGGACGAGTTGATTCGCCACCGATATCAATTATATCAGCACCTTCTTCTAGCATTTTTTTAGCATGTTTTACAGCTTCAGATACTGATTGATGCTGCCCACCATCAGAAAAAGAATCTGGAGTAACATTTAATATACCCATAATTAAAGTACGTCTACCTAATTCTATTTCTTTATTTCGACATTTTAATATTTGTATAAGTTTTCTATCTTTATTAAAAGTCATAGGGATAAATTTAATTTCATTTATGAATTGTTCTGTATCAGTTACAGAAAAACCTAATTTTTTAAATATATTTACAGAAGAAATAGCTGAATTGATAGTTATTTCTTTGTGTGGAGAATTTTTCATAACATATTCAAATAAAGATTTTCCAATACCTGAATTTTGGTATTCTTTTTTTACGAAGAGTAAACAGATATGTTGCTGATCTTGAATAGAGATTACTCCAACAAGTTCATTTTTTATATATGCTCCATATGTATTAAAAATTCTAAAAAGTTCTTTATTATCTAAAAATTTTCTAAATTCCCTAACACCATCTCTATTATATTCAAAGGCTTCACATTGTAAAAATACTTCCCAAACTAAATTTAATCCTTTGTTTAATTCCAATCCAGTAATTTTTTTTATTTCCATAGTCTACCTCAATCTTTCTTTTTTTGTTTTAGTAAATCTCTATATAGCATAGAAATTGTTTTTCTTTCTAATGGGTGAACTAGATTAGGAGCTATTTGAGATAAAGGTTCTAATACAAATTCTCTTTCGCAAATCCAAGGGTGTGGAACAGCAAGATTATCATCTTCTATTACATAATTATCAAAAAATAAGATATCAATATCAATTATTCTAGGCCCCCATTTAAATTCTCTGACTCTTCCCATCTTTAATTCAATATCTAGAATAGTTTGTAAGAATTCTTGCGGAGTAAATAGAGTTTCAACTTCTATACAAGCATTTAAAAAGTCATCTTGTTCTATATAGCCAAATGGAGTCGTTTCAATTAGCTCGCTAATTTTTTTTATTTTTGTATCTTTTAATAGAGAAATTTTATTTATAGCAGTTTTAATATTTTTTAATTTATCTCCCATATTAGTTCCAAGAGATAGAAAAACTTTATGTCTTTTTCTTATTATTTCAACTGCTACATTATCAAAATGCATTTGAAGAGGTGCCCATGGTTTTTTTATAGTTACTTTGACTGCAATAACTAATTCATAGTTTTGTAATACCATTTCAGCTATATTTTCAGCACAAGTTTCTAAAAGATCAATACTTTTTTTCAAAAATATTTTTTCAACATCTTTAGCAACAAGTCCATAGTGAACTGATTTAGTTAAATCACCAGTTATTCCAGCTTCTCTAGTATCAACAGAAAGCTCTAAAGAAACTAGAAATTTTTGTCCAAGTTTTTTTTCTTCTGGAAATACTCCATGGTATCCAATAAATTCTAAATTATTAATATATATTTTATCCATTATATCACCATCATTTTAATAAGTTAATCACTTCAATTCTTCTTAAAGTATCATTTTCAAAACATCCACGACAAGAAGTTGTTATAATTTCACTATTTTCTTTTTTACTTCCTCTCATAGTCATACAGAGATGTTTTGCTTTAACAATAACCATTACACCTTCACATTGAAGAGCTTCATATAGTGCATCAGCTAACTGATATCCTAATCTTTCTTGAAGTTGTGGTCTTTTAGCAAGAACTTCAAGAGCACTGATTATATGGCCAAATCCAATTATTTTATTATTAGGTATATAAGCAATATCAACGGCTCCAAAAAAAGGCAAGAAATGATGTTCACACATTGAATAGAAATCAATATTTTTTTCAATAACAATATCTTTTTTATCTGTAAGAATAGTTTTTTGTAACATATCTTTAGGATCTTTATCTATACCTGAAAAAAATTCACTGTAACTTTGAGCAACTCTTTCTGGAGTATTAATCAACCCTTCTCTATTTTTATCTTCTCCTATAGCATCAATTATACTCGCAAAAGATTTTTCTATTTTTTTTAAATCCATTTTTACTCCTTATGATAAATCCCCCCCAGTTGAGTGAGGAGGATTTATTTAAATTTTATCTTTCTTCTATTTTGTTAAGATCAGCCATTTTAGTAAAAATTTCTGTTAAGAATCTAAGTTGAGATAATCTATTATTTTTTATAGCTTCATTTTTGTCCATAACAATTATTGTATCAAAGTATTTATTGATAATATCTTTACATTCAGTTAAATGAGCTAGATATTGTTTGTAGTTTTTATTAACGATGTCATCAGTAACTTTATTACTTAATTCAATAGAGAAATTGTAAAGATCTTTTTCAATTTCTTCTGTAAAAAGTTCTGGGTTAATAATAACATCAGTATGATCTTTAGAAATATTTCCAACTCTTTTTAATACAGGTAAAAGTTCACTAAATGCAGGTTCTTTAACAAATTCTTCAAGTGTATTTATTTTTTCTTGAGCTTCTATTAAGTTATCGAAATCTTTATCAAGTACAGCACTAATAATATCTTTTCTGTATTTCATATCACCAAATACATTTATAGCTCTTTGTTTAAAGAATTCTAATACTTCAGCTTTAACTTCATTTCTATCTCTTTTTAGAACTCCATCTTCTTCTAAAGTTTCAAGAGATTTTTCAACTAAAGCTTTAATAGAAATATTTAATTTTGAATTTAGGATAACATTAACTATTCCAAGAGCAGCTCTTCTTAATGCAAATGGATCTTTTGAACCACTAGGGATAACTCCTACACCAAAACATCCGACTAATGTATCTATTCTATCAGAGATACCAGCAATAATTCCTTCCATTTGTGTAGGAAGTGTATCTCCTTGGAATCTAGGATAGTAATGTTCTTTTATTCCTAGAGAAACATTTTCATTTTCTCCAGATTTAAGAGCATAGTCAGCCCCCATAAATCCTTGTAATTTTGTAAATTCTTTTTCACCAATCATATTAGAAACAAGATCGGCTTTAGCAAGATACACAGTTCTTAAAATATCCTCTTTTTTATATTCACATCCTAAAGAGGCAATAAGATATTCTGCTACTTTGCTACTTCTTTGTATTTTTTGATAGATAGTTCCAAGATCTTTTTGGAATACTACAGTTTTTAATTTTTCAACATTATCAACAAGTGGATGTTTTAAATCTTCTTGATAGAAGAATCTAGCATCAGCAAGTCTTGCAGATAAAACTTTTTCATTTCCTTTTCTTACATATTCAGAAGGTTCTATTCCATTTCTTACAACAACAAATTTAGGAAGTAATTTTCCATTTTTATCAAGAATAGGGAAGTATCTTTGATGAACTTCCATAGATATAATAAGAACATCTTGAGGAACTTCAAGGAAATCAGCATTAAAACTTCCAACTATAGGACAAGGATATTCTATTAGGTTTGTAACTTCATCTAATAGAGCAGGTTCTATTAAAACTTGTTCTTCCTCTTCTACACATGTAGTTTCAATAAGATTTTTAATCATATTTTTTCTTTCGTCAAGATCGATAATTACATTATTTTCTCTAATTTTATTGAAGTAATCTTCTGGTGAATTTACTTCAAACTCTTTACCAAAGAATCTATGTCCTTTTGATTTATTTCCACTTACTATTCCTTCTATCTCAAAAGGTACAACTTCAGAATCACAAATGGCCATAAACCATTTTACTGGTCTTGCAAATCTTAATTTTTTATCAGACCATTTCATAGATTTAGGGAAGTTAAGTTCTAGTACAAGACTTTTTAATATTTCAGGTAATAATTCTCTAGTTGGTTTTCCTTTCATAAATTTTCTTGCAGCTATATACTCACCTTTTGGTGTTGAAATAATTTCAAGTTGTGCAGGATCAACATTTTGTGATTTTGCAAATCCAAGTCCAGCTCTTGAAAGTTCTCCATTTACATAAGCAACATTTTTTGCAGGTCCCATATTTACAAGATTTAAGTCTTCTTGTACTTCAGCAAGATTATGAACATCAAGAATAAGTCTTCTAGGTGTTCCATATGTTTTTATACTGTCAAAAGTTATTCTTTCATTTTTAAATTTTGTTTCTAAATTTGATTTTAAATCATTTAAAGCCTGTTTAAGAAATCTAGCAGGCAATTCTTCCATTCCAATTTCAAATAGTAATCTCAATGTTTTTCCTCCTCTTTATGATACTTTCTAAATTTTTATTATTATTTGTTCTTAAGTAGAGGGTAACCTAAATCTTTTCTATTTTGTACATATACTTCTGCACATTTTCTAGCTAGGTTTCTTACTCTTAAAATATATGCCATTCTCTCAGTAGTAGAAATAGCACCTCTTGAGTCTAATACATTGAATACATGTGAGCATTTTAATACATAATCATAAGCTGGTAATACAAGACCTTCATCTAGTATTCTTTGAGCTTCTTTTTCATATTCATCAAACCATTTAAAATGTTTATCTAAATCAGCAAGCTCAAATGAGTATTTAGAGTTTTCAAATTCAAATTGAAATCTCATATCTCCATATTTTACTCCAGGAGCCCATTCAAGATCATATATATTTTCTTTATTTTGAATATATAGTGCAATTCTTTCAAGACCGTATGTGATTTCTACAGGGATAGGATCAAGTTCTAACCCTCCAACTTGTTGGAAATATGTAAATTGAGTTACTTCCATTCCATCAAGCCATACTTCCCAACCAAGTCCCCAAGCACCAAGTGTTGGTGATTCCCAGTCATCTTCTACAAATCTAATATCATGTTTTTCAGGTTCAATACCTAATACTCTTAAACTTTCAAGATAAAGTTCTTGAATATTTAATGGAGATGGTTTCATGATAACTTGAAATTGATGATGTTGATAAACTCTATTTGGGTTTTCTCCATATCTTCCATCTTTTGGTCTTCTTGAAGGTTCAACATATGCTACACTCCAAGGTTCAGGTCCCAATGACATTAAAAATGTATTTGGGTTAAATGTTCCAGCTCCTTTTTCTATATCATATGGATTTCCAAGTACACACCCCTTAGAACTCCAGTATTTTTGAAGAGCAAAAATTATCTCTTGAAAAGTCATTACTTATCCTCCTCGTGTTTTCTCCTTTTTTTTAGGAATAATTGATCTACTATTATAAAAATTACTCCCATGTTTATCCACACATCTGCTAGATTGAATATATAAGACCAAATTCCTCTAAAGTCAATCATATCGACTACATAGCCTCTAAATACTCTATCTATCATATTTCCTATTGCTCCAGCTAGAATATAAATAAATCCTAGTTGCTCAATAATAGACATTTTTTTTCTTTCTTTGTAAAGAAAATAGGCAATAGCTACAATTGCAATAATTGTAGCTACTCCTATTATATCTAGTTTTCCTTGAAACAATCCGAAGGCAATACCTCTATTTTTTACATAAGTAATATGGAAAAAATTGCTGACTAAAGGGAATGTCTCTCCTTCAAACATAGTTGTGTCTATAAGGTATTTAGAAAGTTGGTCAGCACCAACTAGTATCAAGATCAAAACTATATATATCATTAAAATCTCCTAGTTGTTTTTTAATACACTTGCACATCTTGGACAAAGTGTTGGGTGATCTGAATCTTTACCAATTTCAGTTGAGTATTTCCAACATCTTTCACATTTTTCTCCTTCAGCATGAGCAACTTTTGTATAAAGCTCAGGAAGTTCTTCACCTTTTTCATATGTATCATCATGACTATCAACGATTTCAAGATCTGAAACAATAAGAGCTAATTCAAGTCTATCTTTATTTTCTTTTAAGAATTTTTCTAAGTTAGCATCAGTAGAATGAAGGAATACTTTGGCATCAAGAGAGTTACCAATGATTCTATTTTCTCCAGCTCTAGCTTTTTCAAGAACTTTATTAGCTTCTTTTCTAATTTTGATAATTTCAAGCCATTTTTTATCGATTTCTTCATTTAAATATTCATCATTATTTTCATACCAGTTAGTTAATAAAACTGATTCTGCATCTTTTAAAGTTTCAGGTAGTGTTCCCCAAATTTCTTCTGCTGTAAATGAAAGAATAGGAGCTATCATTTTTGTTAATGTAACTAATATTTCAGTCATTACAGTTTGAGCAGATCTTCTAGCTAAAGAGTTTGTTCCTTCTGTATAAAGTCTATCTTTAATAATGTCAAGATAGAAAGCAGACATATCTACTCCTGCAAAATAATGAATATCTTGGAATAAGTTATAGAACTCATACTTATTGTAATTTTCTGTAACTTTTCTTTTTAATATTTCTAGTTTGTTAAGAGCCCATTTATCAATTTCCATTAAATCTTTATAAGCAATTTTATCAACTGATGGGTCAAAATCATTACTATTTCCTAAAATATATCTAGCTGTATTTCTTACTCTTCTGTAAGCTTCAGCCATTTGTTTTAAGATATTGTCAGAAATTTTAACATCATCTCTATAGTCTACAGAAGCACACCATAATCTTAAGATATCAGCTCCATAAACTTTAATTACATCTGCAGGAACAACAACATTTCCTACAGATTTAGACATTTTCTTTCCTTCTCCATCATTTACAAATCCATGAGTAAGAATTTTCTTAAATGGTGCATCATGAGTAGAACCAATAGAAGTAAGTAGAGATGTTTGGAACCATCCTCTATGTTGGTCAGAACCTTCAAGGTATAAATCAGCTGGTCTATGTAATAAATCTCCTCTTGTTTCTAAAACAGCTCTATGAGATACTCCCGAGTCAAACCAAACGTCCATAATATTTGTTTCTTTTCTTAAAGGTACTCCTTTAAGGTTATACTTTACTAATAGTTCTTCACCAATTAATTCTTCTGGAGTATGAGTAAGCCATGCTGCAGAACCTTCTTTTTTAACAAATTCAATTACTCTATCTAATATTTCTCTATTGAAAATTTCTTTTCCAGTAGTTTCATTATAGAATACTGGGATAGGTACTCCCCATACTCTTTGTCTAGAGATACACCAGTCAGGTCTTGTTTCTAGCATAGATCCAATTCTATTTCTTCCCCATGCAGGAATAAATTCAACATCATCTAATGCTTTTAAAGCTCTTTCTCTTAAGTCAGAACCTTCAGCTTTAACAAACCATTGTTCAGTAGCTCTGAAGATAACAGGAGTTTTTGATCTCCAGTCGTGAGGATAAGAGTGAGTAATTTCTTTTAATTTTAATAAATGCCCTGTTTCAGTTATATGAGCAACGATAGCTTTATTAGCTTTTAAGTAGAACATTCCAGCAAATTGTCCAGCATCTTCAGTTAAAACACCTTTATTATTGATAGGTGAAATTACAGGAAGACCATATCTTGTTCCAACTACATAGTCATCTTGTCCATGACCAGGAGCAGTATGAACACAACCAGTACCAGCATCAGCAGTAACATGAGTTCCAAGAATTATCATTCCAGTTCTATCTAGGAAAGGATGTTGATAAGTTGCTTTTTCAAGATCAGATCCTATAAATTCTTTAACTAATTCATATTCAGTGATTCCAATTTCAACAAAAGCTTTTTCAGCAAGATCTTTTGCTAAAATTAAATTTCCTTTTTCAGTTTTATATACTCCATATTCAAAGTTAGGATTTAATGAAATAGCAACGTTTGCAGGTAATGTCCAAGGAGTAGTAGTCCAAATAACAACCCATACTTCTTCGTTCATTCCTAATTTTTCCATTAAATCTTTATTTCCCTTCATTTTTACATAAATTGAAGGAGAAGTAACATTTTTATATTCTATTTCTGCTTCAGCTAGAGCAGTTTCAGTAACTGGTGACCAGTAAATAGGTTTTAATCCTTTAAAAATGTATCCATTTTCATATAATTCACCAAATACTTCAAGTTGTTTAGCTTCATATTCTGGTTTAAGAGTAAGATATGGATTATTCCAATCTCCAAGTACTCCTAATCTTATAAATCCTTCTTTTTGAGTTTGAACCCATTCTAAAGCATATTCAGTACAAAGTTTTCTAATTTGTAATGCGTCCATTTCTTTAGCTTTTTCGCCAAGTTTTTCTGTAACTTTTAATTCGATTGGTAAACCATGAGTATCCCAACCAGGTACATATGGAGCATTATATCCATTTAATCTTTTATATTTTAAGATTATATCTTTTAATATTTTATTTAAAGCATGTCCTATATGAATATTTCCATTTGCATATGGTGGTCCGTCGTGCAATATGAAACTTTTAGTTCCTTTGTTTAATCCTTTTGCATAGATATCATCTTCTTGCCATTTTTGAATGATTTTTGGTTCCTTGTTAGGAAGATTAGCCCTCATTTGAAAACTAGTTTTCGGAAGGTTAAGCGTAGCTCCATAATCCTTTTCACTCATTATATAATCTCCTCCTTGTATATATTTAAAGTTATTTTTACATCAGTACCTTTATTTATTGTTGATGTGTATTTAATAACACCACGATGATCTTTTATAATTCTAGAAACAATTGAAAGTCCAAGTCCAGGAGCGTTCTGGTTGTAACCAACAAAAGGTTCAAAGATATTTATAATTTGATCTTGTGTCATACCTTTTCCATTATCAACAATATTTATTTTTACTTTATCTACATTTTTTTCTTTGGTAATTATGATATTGATTTTTTTGTTATCATTATCTTTACCTTCAAAAGATTCTTTAGCATTTTTAATAACTTCGAAAAATGCTCTTTTTAATCTAGCTCTATTTCCAAGAACAAATCCACTGTAATTTATAAAAGTTGAGATATTTATGCCATCTGCAGCAAGAGATGGTTCAAGTTCATCTATTAATTCATAAAATAATTTCTCAATATCAATTACTTCTAGTGGATTATTTTTTTTGACACTAACATATTCATTAAGTATTTCTTTTTCACGTCTTAATTTGCTTATTTCATTTTTTATTTCTTGTATTTGTATTTTAAGGAAAGTGTTATTGTAATCATATTCATACATTCTTTCCATAAATTTTAACATTTTTTCAAATGAAAGTTCTCTACCATTAAAGAATCTATCTACTAGTTTACCAATAGTAGCTGTTCTTTCGTAATCAATTTTTTCTTCTTCCAATGTTTTATTTTTAATTCTTATAGCAATATTTAGGAAAAGTAAAGTTAAAAGTTCAACTTCTTCTTTAGAAATTATATTGTCTTTTCCAAAGTAATCTACAACTATACAACCATAGTTTCTAGTTTCACTATAAATAGGCATAATCAGGAAATTTTTAATCCCGAGACTTTTGAAAAGATCATTTCCCAATGAGTGTTTGTATCCTTTTTCATTATAGGAAATAATTCTTTTTTCAATAAGTGCTTTAGCAATAAGATTATTATTTTTAAAAGGAATTTTAATAAGCTTAATTAACTTATCAAGTTCTTCAATTTGAAACTTAAATCCTTCAGTACCATCTGTATTAGAAAATACTTCTTTTTTTATCTTATTATTAACAATAGACATCTCTCCAACCATAGTGTCAATTTCTCTACTATATCTAAAATACATAGCTCTACTGTATCCAAGTCCCATTTCAGAGGTCATAGCAGATAGAATTTCTTTCACAGTGATGTTCATATCATTTTCAATTTGAATATTCATAAGAATTTTTTCAATTGCATCAATTCTACGAAGAGTTCCCATAAGTTTTTTATTTTTATTGACAGATTGAAGTTGATTTTCTCTAATATCAGTAGCCATTTGATTGAAGGTTTTAGACAGAGTTCTCATTTCATCTACACCTTCGGGTTTTACACAAATCTCATAATTTCCTTTACTAACTTCTTCAGCTGCAGAAACTATTTTAGAAAGTGGTTCTAAAAGATTTCTAAAGAGCTTTGCAGAAATAGTCGTACTAACAGTTACAAAAATCAGAACTATGAGAATAACTGAAAGAGATACGATTATTTTCATGATCTCTATATTCTCATAGTAAATAGCTATTCCCAAACTACCTATATAATCAATATTGTAATTATATAAATCATTGAGAACAAGATAATATGTATCGTCATTGACTTTACGCTTTTTATATAAATAATTATATCCCCTTTTAGTAAAAGGATTCTCATCATTTCTTATATTAAAACTATCATCTTTTACATGAGTAAAAGTACCACATTTGTATTTGTCATCAACAAGCAAAAATATTTTATCTTGATCATTTAACCCAGCAAGAATTCCAAGTTCTTTTAGGATATTTAAGTTCATAGGAAGAGTTAAAAGAATGTATAATTTTCTATTAGTATCAGTCCCATACCTAACTATAATTCTAGTATAAATATCCCCATCAATTTTGGAAAAATAACTAGTTTTTATATTACTATCAGCATTTGCAAGATTTCTTTTAAAATTCTCTTTATCTATTCTAGAAGTAGCTTTAAAAGCTCCAGTTTCACCAATAACATTTCCATCTTCATCAACTATTGAAACAATAGAATCTGAATATAGCTTTCTATCCATTTTAATAAGTTGTTCCCTTATTATATCAGCCCTTTGTGTGTATGTAAATCTGTTATCTGATGAATTGTCTTCCAACGCAGGGACATTTCTTATAATTCTATTCAAGTCATCTTTGGCTCTTAAAATTTCTCCGTTATATGCTCTATTTACTAAAGAAATCTTATCTCTAGCAGAATCAATAACTTTAAGCTCAATATTTTGAAAAGCTATAAAAGTTAAGAAAAGAGCAATTGTAATAGAGGCTACAACAATAGCAATATTATTGTAGAAAACCATTCTAACTAGAAGAGAATTTTTACTTATCCTCATCGCATTACTTCTCCTTCTTTGTCAATGCAACTCTTTCCCTTTCTTTATCTATATCCTTGATTCTTACTTTTATTATCTGACCAACAGATAATACTTTGCTTGGATCATCAATATAAGAATTTGATATTTCAGAAATATGTAGAAGAGCATCATTTTTTAATCCAATATCAATAAAAGCTCCAAATTTAACAACATTTCTTACAGTACCTTCTATTTCCATTCCAGGTTTTAAGTTATCCATTTCTAAAATGTCTGACTTTAAAAGAGGTTTTTCAAAGCTATCTCTTGGATCTCTTCTATCTCTAATAAGAGCTTCATAGATATCTTTTACAGTTTGTAGACCATAATCGTGATCTTTTGCGAATTTTTCATAATTAAATCCTTTTAGCTTTTCTCTTGCTACATTTAGATCTTCACCATATTGAGCAACAGTAAGTCCAGCTTCTTTTAAAATTTCTTCAGCAATATGATATGACTCAGGGTGGATAATAGTGTTATCTAAAACATTTTCACCATCTACAATAACTAGGAAACCAGCCATTTGTTCATATGCCTTTTCTCCAATACCTTTTACTTTTTTTAGTTCTTTTCTATTTTTGAAATTTCCATTTTCTTTTCTGTAATCAACAATATTTTTTGCCACATTTTTTTTAATTCCAGAAATATGAGAAAGAAGAGCCCATGATGCAGTATTCAAATTAGCTCCAACACTGTTAACTACATATGTAATTACGGCATCTAAAGACTCATCAAGACGTCCTTGATTTACGTCATGTTGATACATTCCTACACCAATTGATTTTGGATCAATTTTAACAAGTTCAGCTAAAGGGTCTTGTATCCTTCTACCTATAGAAATAGCTCCTCTTACAGTAACATCAAGATCTGGAAATTCTTCAGAGGCTATTTTAGAAGCAGAATATACAGAAGCTCCAGCTTCATTAGCAATAAGGTATTTTGTATTAAGATTATTGTTTTTTATAACTTTTGCAACAAAGCTTTCAGTTTCTCTAGAAGCAGTTCCATTTCCCATAACAATTATATCAATATCATATTCTTTTACATACTTTACAATTTTTTTTTCAGCATCTTCTAATTGTTTTGGGGAATGCATCTTATCAACTAAGAAAAAGACATCATTTTTTTGATAAAAACCATTTTTATCTATTATTGCAACTTTACATCCAGTTCTATAACCAGGATCAAGAGCAAGAATTGCCTTTTCATTTAATGGTGGTTGCATAAGAAGATTTTTTAAATTTTCTTTAAAAACTTCTATAGATTCTGTTTCAGCTTTTTCAGTTAAAATATTTCTAACTTCTCTTTCAATAGATGGTAGAATAAGTCTATCTAAGGCATCTTTTATAATTATAAGATAGAAATCTTTTAAGTTTTGATTAGTGAAATCCTTTAAAATTAGATTTTCAATTCTATTTCTAATAGCGTCTTCAAATGTAATAGTTACTGAAAGAACTTCATCTTTTTCTCCTCTATTTACTGCTAATACTCTATGAGAGACAATTTTAGAAATTTGTTCACTATAGTCATAATAATCCCCATATACTTTTTTAGGATCAAGCTCTTTAGCTTTTTTTGTTTCCTTTGTATTAATTATACCTTTAGTCAGCATAATTTCTCTTATTTTCTCTCTATAAATAGGTGTTTCAGAAATTCTTTGAGCAAGAATTAATTTAGCACCTTCAATAGCTTCATCAATATTTTTTATGTTATCATTTAGAAATTCATTTGCCTTTATATTTAAGGTTTCTAGATCATTTGCCTGTAAAGCAAAGTCAGCAAGAGCCTCAAGACCATCTTCAATAGCTTTATCAGCTTTTGTTTTTCTTTTTTTCCTATAAGGAAAATATATATCTTCAACTTCTTGAAGTATTTGAGCATTTTCAATAGATGTTTTAATTTCGTCAGTAAGTTTTCCTTGCTCTTCAATAAGTCTTATAACTTCTTCTTTTCTTTTTTCAAGATTTCTTAAGTATGTAACAGACTCAAGAATATTTCCAATCTGTATTTCGTCAAGGTTTTCGGTAACCTCTTTTCTATATCTTGAGATAAAGGGAACAGTTGCTCCTCCATCTAAAAGTTCCATAGTATTTACTATTTGTGATAGTTTCAAATTTAATTTTTTAGCTACCTGTTCAAATATCTTTTCCATAATTCACCTTTATTTTTATTTTCTTTCCCACATAAAATATGGACTTCATAATATTATAGCAAATCTTTATTGTGTTGTCTAATTAAAGATTAAAAAAAAGAGGCCTTACACTGTGTGTATAAAGCCCCTGATATACAATTAACTATTTTTTTCTAGCTTCTTCGAATTTTGCCCATACTCCAGCTTTAACTAATATAGATTTTACAGTTCTAGTTGGTTGAGCTCCATTTAATAAGAATCTTACGATTTCTTCTTCTTTTAAGTTTACTCTGTTATTTTCTTCTAATGGGAAATAGTTTCCTAAGTAAGCAACAGCTTTTCCATCTCTTTTTGATAAAGCTTCCATAGCAACTACTCTATAAGAAGGTCTTTTTTTGTCTCCTAATCTTGTTAATCTTAATTTTAACATAAATTCACGTCTCCTTTTGATATATTTATTTTTTTATTTTTTTATATTTAATTTTAGAAAGGAAATTTTCCCTTTCCTCCTTTAAACCCGCCAGGGAATGAAGGGAATGATGGCATTTTTCCACCACTAAACATCTTCATCATACTTTTCATTTGATCAAATTGTTTTAAAAGTCTATTTACATCAGATACTTGAGTTCCACTTCCAGCAGCGATTCTTTGTTTTCTGCTAGCTTTTAAAATATCAGGTTTTTTTCTTTCTTCTTGAGTCATAGATTGAATTATAGCTTCAACTTTTTTCATCTCTTTTTCAGCAGGAGCTAAATCACCTATTTGTCCCATACCTGGTATAAGTTTTAAAATACTTCCAAGAGAACCAAGTTTTTTTATATTTTGTAATTGCTTTAAAAAGTCATTTAAATCAAATTTTTGTGTTCTTATTTTTTCTTCAAGAGATTTTGCATCTTCTTCGTCGATAGCACTTTGTGCTTTTTCAACTAGAGAAACGACATCTCCCATTCCTAATATTCTAGAAACAACTCTTTCAGGGTGGAAAAGCTCTAAATCATCAATCTTTTCTCCAACTCCTATAAATTTAATTGGTTTACCAACTACTGATTTTATAGAAAGAGCAGCTCCACCTCTAGTATCACCGTCAAATTTTGTAAGTACAATTCCATCGATACTTAATACTTTATTAAAAGATTCAGCAAGATTAACAGCATCTTGTCCAATCATAGCATCAACTACCAATAAAATTTCTTGAGGTCTTACTTTTTTTCTTACATCATCTAGTTCTTGCATCAATTGTTCATCAATATGCAATCTACCAGCAGTATCTATTATCATATATGTTGAACCAAGTTCATGAGCTTTTTCAAGTCCGTGTTCACATATTTCTACAACATTTTTATTATCTTCTTCAGCATATACATCTATTTTTGTTTGCTCTCCAAGAACTTGAAGTTGTTTGATTGCAGCAGGTCTATAGACGTCGCCAGCAACCATAAGAACTTTTTCTCCTTGCTTTTTAAGGTAATTACCAAGTTTTGCAGCAAAAGTTGTTTTACCAGCACCTTGTAAACCAGCTAACATAATAATAGTAGGTTTTCTAACACCTTTAGTAAGTCTTGAGTTAGTTCCACCTAAAAGTTCTACTAGTTCGTCATTTACAATTTTTATAAATTGTTGACCAGGATTTATTCCTTGTAAAACATCTGTTCCAATAGCTTTATCTCTTACTTTAGCTGTAAAATCTTTAACAACTTTATAGTTTACATCTGCTTCAAGTAAAGACATCTTAACTTCTCTTAAAGCTTCTTTGATATTGCTTTCACTTAGTTTCCCATGACCTCTAACTTTTTTAAAGATCTCTTGAAACCTAGAACTTAAATTATCTAACATACGCACCTCAACTAAAATAGTTTCTCAATTATATTATCCAGTCTCTCCATGGTAAAATCTTCTTTCAAATTCATCAGCTCTGTATATAATTTCTTTTCTTTTGCATGAAATCCTAACTTTTCTTCATATTCTTTTAGCTGATTTATACCTCTTCGTATATTGTCATATACCGCCTGTCTACTAATTCCATTATTTTTTGCTATCTCTGTAAGAGACAGGTCTTCTTCAAAATGATTTATTAAATATTCTCTTTGTTTATCACTTAAAAGATTTCTATAATAATCTAATAGAATAGAAACCTCTAAAAATTCATTTAACTTCATTATATCACCGTCATATTATATATAATAAATTAAAATGTGTCAAGTGCTTTTTCTTTACACTTAGATATTTTTCAAAAAAATAATAAAATAGTACATTTAAAAGTATAAAAAAAAGTCCCATAAGAATGGGACTTTCAGATCTCATATTAAGTCAACTATTTTGCAGCGTATACAGATACTTGCTTTCTGTCTTTTCCTAATCTTTCGAATTTTACATATCCGTCAATTAGAGCAAATAGAGTATGGTCTTTTCCCATTCCCATGTTGTTTCCTGGGTGGAAAGAAGTTCCTCTTTGTCTAACGATGATGTTTCCAGCTTTTACAGCTTCTCCATCATATTTTTTAATTCCAAGATATTTAGGATTAGAATCTCTTCCGTTTTTAACAGAACCTTGTCCTTTTTTATGTGCAAATAATTGTATATTTAAAGTAAATTGCATCTATTTTTCCTCCTTCTCAACAAGCTTTATATTTTTAGGATAATCTTTTGATAAATTTCTTATCATTAATACCATGCTTTCGAGTAAAACATTCAGCGCTTGCTCTTTATCTCCAACATTCATATTACGTAAGTCCACATTCAGATATCCATCAGAGTCAATATCGAATCTAGGATATATATCTAATATGTCCTGCATTCCTCCTAAAGGAAGTTGTAATGCCATCGAAAGAGCAGCACAAACTATATCTTCTCCATATTCTGCATAGTCTGAGTGTCCGGTAGCTTTGTATCCTACAATTCTACCATTTTTTCTGAAAACTTCAACTTTAGTCATTTAATTAAGCATTGATTGAAGTGATTTTAATTTCAGTAAATGATTGTCTGTGACCTTTTTTTCTGTGGTATCCTTTTTTTGGCTTGTATTTGAAGTTAACAACTTTAGCACCTTTACCTTGAGCTACTACTTCTGCAACAACTTTAGCTCCCTCAACTACAGGAGTTCCAACTTTTACAGTTTCTCCGTTAGCTACGAAAAGAACTTCAGTTAATTCTACAGTTGCGTTAACTTCAGCATTTAATTTTTCAACTCTTAATACGTCACCTTCTGTAACTTTGTACTGTTTACCACCAGTTTTTATAACTGCGTACATTCTAACACCTCCAAAAGTATTAACAAAATCGCTGAATAGGGTTGCTGATTACCTTATTTCATGCGTAATATAGAACAAATTTTATCATGAATATCAAAGAAAGTCAATATTTCTTTAATCTTTTTTATAATTTTTTATACACTCACTGATTATATCATTCATTGCAGCGTAATCTTTATTTTGTGTTTTAGCTGGATATCCAAAAATACTATAAAAGATTGTATAGGCCACAAGAGTTGAACCTAAAGGAGAGGCATGTTTATCATCTTTAAAGTAAAGATTATTATTAGGATACATATCAAAATAACGCCACCATGCAACTCCTACAGGTATAATAGGAACATTTAGTTTATGACCAGCTTCAATATAGCCATTAGTCATATCTAACTGTTTATCTCTTTCTGATTTTAATGTCCAAGTCATATATAAAAGTATTTTGCTATTAGTTCTACTATCAGCTATTTTTTTTATAATTTCAGCTGATTTAAATAAAACATCTTTGTCAAAACCAGATTGTAAATGCTGAAGAATAATATAGTCATAATTTCCATATAGTATATTAAATCTCGTTTCAGGTTCACGACAGTGATAGTCTAGTCCTTTGTAACCTCTAGCTAACATTGTTACATCAACATTTATATTGTTTTCAAGACAAATTTGTTTAAAAAGATAAGGCATATCATTAAAAAATGTATGACTATTACCAATAAATAATACTTTCATTATATTCCTCCTAATTAAAATACTATTTTAATTCTTTTAACTCGGTATTGAGATAATTTATAAGTTCATCTTTAGTTTCTTCGTTTCTAAGACCAAATTCGATATTTGCTTTAAGTAGTCCAAATTTATTACCAATATCGTATCTTTTTCCATCAAAGTTGTAGGCTACAACTTTTTCTCCATCATTCATCATTTCTAATATAGAATCTGTCAATTGAATTTCTCCACCTTTACCAGGTTTTGCTTTTTCTAAGTAGTCAAAAATTTTAGGAGTCATTAGATATCTTCCTAAACAAGCAAGTCTTGACGGAGCTTTATCAATATCTGGCTTTTCAACGAAATCACTTATTTCACATGTTTTTTCGTCAAGTTCTTTTGTTGGAGCAACAACTCCATATTTAGAAACATCTTTTTGTTCAACACATTGGCATCCAACGACACTTGAACCATATTTTTCATAGTTATCAATAAGTTGTTTTGCAACAGGTGTTTCAGGATTGTAGATAATATCATCACCTAAAGCTATAATAAATGGCTCATCACCAATAAAAGGTTTAGCTTTTAAAATTGCATGTCCTAGTCCTTTTGGGTGGTTTTGTCTAACATAACAAATATTTGCCATAGATGAAATTGTTTCAACTTTTTTTAAAAGCTCATCTTTTCCATCTCTTTCTAGAGTTTTTTCAAGCTCAAATGAAAAATCAAAATGATCTTCTATAGAATTTTTATTACGCCCTGTAACTATAATAATATCTTCGATTCCTGAGTCAACTAGCTCTTCAACAATGTATTGTAATGAAGGTTTGTCAACAATAACAAGCATCTCTTTTGGTTGAGCTTTGGTTGCAGGAAGTACTCTTGTCCCCAGTCCTGCAGCAGGGATAACTGCCTTTGTTACCTTTCTCATTTTCAGATCTCCTTATATTGTTTTATTTTTTATTTAGCTTTTGATCCAGGTTGAATACTAGAATCAACTTCAATAAGTTTCAATCCTTTTTCATTTTCTGCACTCAAAAGCATTCCTTGAGATATTTCACCTTTCATTTTTCTTGGTTTTAGGTTAGTAACTGCAAGAACTTTTTTACCAACTAAGTTTTCAGGTTCTGGATAATATTTAGCTATTCCAGAAAGTATTTGACGAACGTGATCCCCAAAACTTACTTTAAATTTTAAAAGTTTATCAGCATCTTTTACTTTTTCAGCAGAAAGAATTTCTACTACTTGTATATCAACCTTATCAAAATCTTCAATTCCAATTGGATTTTCTATTTTTAATTCTGGATCTACTTGCATAGGGTCTTTATCAGCTTCAAGCATAGCTTCCATATCGATTCTAGGGAATATAGGTTGAGCTTCACCTAATACATGACCTGGAGTAAATAGATTCCATCCAAGTACTTCATCAATTTTAGCCTCTTTAATATCTTTTTGTACACCAAGTTGATCCCAAATTTTTTGACCAGATTCAGGCATACAAGGATAAACCATAACGGCAATTTTATATAATCCATCTATTAAATGATTCATAACAACTGCTAATCTATCTTTATTATTTTCATCTTTAGCAAGAGTCCAAGGAGCTGTTTCATCTATGTATTTATTAAGTCTAGATATAAACTTCCAAATTGACTCTAATGCTTTAGAAAATTGCGCAATATTCATATAGTTATCAACATCTGCTACTACTTCATTCCATAAATTTTCAACTTCTTCATCAAATGAGTCTTTAGTAGATCCAACAGTAACAGTGCTGTTAAAATATTTTTTATACATACCTAATGTTCTATTTAATAGGTTTCCAAGGTCGTTAGCTAAGTCAGAATTGATTCTTGTAACTACTGACTTTGTAGAGTAATCTCCATCGTTACCAAATTGAACTTCTCTTAAAAGACAATATCTAAAAGCATCTACACCATATCTATTAGCTTGCTCAACAGGATCTACAACATTTCCTTTAGATTTAGACATTTTTTCACCTTCAGAAGTCCACCAACCATGAGCAACTACTTTATCAGGAAGTTTTTCTTCTGCTGATAAAAGCATACAAGGCCAAATAATAGCGTGGAATCTAACTATATCTTTTCCAAGAAGATGCATAACTTCTGCATTATTCCAAAATTTATCAAACATTTCAGGATTGCTTTCATAACCAATAGCTGTTAGGTAGTTAGTTAGAGCATCAAACCAAACATAAGTTATATGCCCTGGAGCAAAATCTATAGGGATTCCCCATTTGAAAGTATTTCTAGAAATTGATAAATCTTGAAGACCTTGTTTTATAAAAGAAATAACTTCATTTCTTCTAGAACGAGGTAAAATAAAATCAGGATGTGTTTCAATATGTTTTAAAAGAGCATCTTGATATTTAGACATTCTAAAGAAATATGATTCTTCTTTTACCATTCTAAGTTCTTTTCCACAATCAGGACAATGATTTCCATTTACAACTTGATTTTCTGGCACAAATGTTTCACAAGAAACACAATATTTTCCAGCATATTCTCCTTTGTAAATATCTCCTTTATCATGAACTTTTTTAATTATTTTTTTTACAGCTTTTTTATGTCTTTCTTCAGTTGTTCTTATAAAATCAGAATAGTTTATATTTAGCTTAGACCAAATGTCTTTAAATTTTGGAGCCATAATATCAGTCCATTGTTGAGGAGTATACCCCTTTTGTTCAGCAGTTTCCTCTACTTTTTGACCGTGTTCATCAGTTCCAGTTAAAAAATATACATCATATCCTTTAGTTTTCTTATATCTAGCCATTGTATCTGCGGCAATAGTTGTATAAGCACTTCCTACGTGAGGTTCTCCATTGACATAATATATAGGTGTTGTTACATAAAAATTTTTTTTCACGATATTTCTCCTCTCCCGTTTAAATATATTTTTCAGCCTCTTTATCTAGTCTGTTTAATTCGTTTTTTAATATATCACAATAGTCTTCAATAATTGCATTTTTAGGAATTTCAATAGGATTTCCGATTAAAAATACCATTTTAGAAAAAGGTTTCGGAAATTGAAATTTATCCCATGCTTTATTAAATATCCAGCAGTTACTGTAGGCAGTTCCTGTTGGTACAATAAATTTTTTCCCTTTTTGAGCTAAGTATAAAAGTCCTGGTTTAACTTCATAAATAGGACCTTTAGGTCCGTCTACAGGTGTTCCTATATTGTAACCTTTTTTTAGATGTTTGAGAAGTGTAAGAAGGCTTGAAACAGAATTTTTATCTGATGAACCTCTGATAATTTCAAATCCCAATTTTTCAAGTGGAACAGAAATAAGCTCTCCATCTTTAGAAGGGCTAGCAAGAACAGCTTTTTTTTCGATGCTTCTTAGGCAAAGTGTAGGTCCAAGAAGTTTGTTGTGCCAAAATGCAAAAACATAATTATCAGTTTTAGTATCTATATTTTCATTATTAACTATCTTTATTTTAAGAGTTTTTTTTACAATCTGGAGTAAGTAATATAGGGCCAGACCATATCTTCTATATTTAGCAGTGTCTTTGTTATCACTCATAAACTTCCCCTTTCAAGAATATCTCTAGACAATTATATCATAAAGGGGGATATTTAAAAAGAGAGATTATTTCATTTTTGTTAAACGTATATTAAAAAACAGTTTTTTATCCATGTATTATAAACAAACGTTTTAAAAATAAGGCCTTATAAAAAGTATTGAAAAGTTAAAAAAGATAAATTTTTTATCATAAAATATGATTTTTAGTTCATTGATAAAAAAAATCAAAAAAAATATACGATTTACTTCAAATTGTGATACAATTAATTACGATATGATAAATTTAACAACGATATATATTAAAAAAATAAAGTGAAAAAGGAGCTCTGGGAAAATGACAGATTTTAAGAGAATGTATAAAGAAAAACTGGTTACACCAGAAGTAGCCGCAGAAGTTATCAAATCGGGAGATAACGTAGACTATGGATGGTGTGTGTCGACAAATGTTGCTGTAGATAAGGCTTTAGCTAAAAGAATGCCTTCATTAACAGATGTAAATATAAGAGGTGGAATTCTTTTATGGGTACCAGAAATATTTAAGATTGATCACCCTGAAAAGCATTTCGTTTGGAATTCATGGCATTCTAGTGGAATAGAAAGAAAAATGATTGACAAAGGGCTAGGTTTTTATGCACCAATAAGATATTCAGAAGTACCAAGATATTATAGAGATGGAGCAGCAAAAGTAGATGTTGCAATTATGCAAGTTACACCTATGGATGAAGCTGGTTATTTTAATTTTAGTGTAAGTCCATCTCACTCAGCTGCTGTATGCGATGTAGCAAAACATATAATAGTTGAAGTTAATGATAAACTTCCAGTTTGCCTTGGTGGTTTTGAACATCATATTCATGTGTCAAAAGTTGATATGATAGTTGAAGGAGATAATCCAGAACCAGCTATATTATCAGGAGCTAAACCATCAGAAGTGGACATGAAAGTTGCAGAATTAATAGTTGAAGAATTACATGATGGATGTTGTATTCAACTTGGAATTGGAGCTATGCCTTCTGCAGTTGGAGCTTTAATTGCAAAATCTGATTTAAAAGATCTAAGTGTTCATTCAGAAATGTATGTAGATGGATTTTTAGAAATGGCAAAAGCTGGAAAAATAACTGGAAAAAATAAAGCTATAAATAGAGGAAGACAAACATTTACATTTGCTGCAGGAAGTAAAGAACTATATGAATATCTAGATAATAATCCTGAAATTATGGCAGCACCTGTTGATTACGTAAATGATATAAGAGTAGTGTCTCAAATAGATAATTTTGTATCTATCAATAATGCTGTAGATATTGATTTATTTGGACAAGTTAATGCAGAAAGTGTAGGTCCAAGACATATTAGTGGTGCTGGAGGGCAATTAGACTTTGTCCTTGGAGCATATTTATCAAAAGGTGGTAAAACATTTATTTGTCTATCATCAACTTATAAAACAAAAGATGGAAAATTAAAATCCAGAATTAGACCAACATTAGCTGATGGATCTATAGTGACTGATACTAGGTCAAATGTACAATATGTTGTAACAGAATTTGGAAAAGTAAATTTAAAAGGATTAAGTAGTTGGGAAAGAGCTAAAGCTTTAATAAGTATTGCACATCCAGACTTTAGAGAAGAACTTATGGAAGCTGCTAAAAAAATGGGAATCTGGAAAGAAGGAGAAACTATTTAATTTTTAATTAGGCCTCAAAATACTTTAAAATAAAAAATACGAAAAAAGCCGGAATTTTTCCGGCCTTTTTCCTTTATTTGAATAGTGGTTTAACTTCATTTAGCCATTTTTCAATTCTTTCTGGAGTGTAATCTCCTTGATTTCCTTCATCAATTGCTAAACCTACAAATTTGTTGTCAATTACAGCATTTGATTCTTCAAAACGATACCCGTCTGTTGAAGTAAATCCAACTACTGTTCCACCATTTTTAGTAACTATATCATATAGAATTCTTAATCCGCCAATAAATGATTCGCCAAAAGCAAATTGATTCCCAAGACCTATTAATCCAACAACTTTTCCTGTAAAGTCAATTTCTTTTAATTTATCTGCAACTCTAGCCCAACTTACTTGTAGCTCTCCAACACCATAAGTAGGAGTTATAAGAATTAGATTTTCATAGTTTGCTAACTCGTCAATTCCTTTAGATACATTATATACTTCATAGTCATCTTTTCTTAAATAAAATTCTACTTCATCTACAATACCTGTAGTAATTCCTGAAGTTGTTCCGTAAAAAATACCTATTTTTTTCATTTTTTCCTCCTATAAATCACATAAATCTTTTACTACTTCACTAGCTATAATCAATCCTGCTACAGATGGTACAAAAGATATACTTCCTACATTGACTTTTTTTTCTCTATTACCATTTTTATTTTCTGGCTTTTTAGGTTCTTCTTTTGAGTATACAACTTTAACTTTTTTAATATTGCGTTTTTTCAATTCTTTTCTCATTATACGTGCTAAAGGACATACAGATGTTTTTTCAATATCTGCAACCTCTAACATTGTAGGATTAAGTTTGTTTCCAGTTCCCATAGCAGAAATAATAGGAATATTACGTTCTTTTGCAGCTGATATAATTTCTAGTTTATTTGTTACTAAGTCAATAGCATCAATTATATATGAATAATTGGCATTTTTAAAAAATAGATCATATTTATCTTTTGAAAATCTAATTGGACATTCATGAATTTTAATATCTGGGTTAATAAGAAGTGCCCTTTCTTTAATAACAGATGTTTTTAACTTGCCAACTGTATTTTGAAGTGCAATAATTTGTCTATTTAGATTTGTTGTGTCAATAGTATCAAAATCAACAATAGTAATTTCTCCTATGCCAGCTCTAACTAGTCCTTCTACTGCAAATCCACCAACACCACCAACACCAAAAACTAAAACATGTGAATTTTTAAGTTTTTGAAGATTTTCTTGTCCAATTAATAATTCAGTTCTTTGAAAAATCATAATTTATCTACCTCTACAATTATTTACTTAGCAAGTAAATAATACAACCTTTTTTATAAAAAATCAATAGTTTATATAAAACTCTTATTTTCCCATTTTTTAGATCGCCATCTAATAAGCATTGCAATAGCTCTACACCATTCATCCATAGCATTAGCTATCCATATCCCAACAAGTCCCATGCCTAGATTTATTCCAAATATATATGAAAAAGGAACAGCAACTATAAAGACAAATATTATTCCCATAAACATGGGAAATTTTATATCCCCTGCTGCATGTAGTGAGTTTATAATAACAATATTAAATACTCTTCCTACTTCTAGTAAAATCATAAAAGGAAAAACTTTTAAAGAGGCTGATAAAATTTCTTCATTATGAGTGAAAAAATCCATTATTTGGACTTTAAAAATTACTACAAGTGTAGTGACACAAAATGCTAGAATAATAGATAGGTATAAACTTTTCAAACATTTGCTGTAAGCTCTATCAGTTTCATGTGCTCCTACTAGTTGTCCTACTTGAATTGCTGTACCATGTCCTAAAGCTATTGAAAAAGTCATAATAAAACTTGCAATTAGCATAAGGTATGTACGAGAAGTTATCATAGTAGCTCCCATAGTATTAACAAATGACATAATAATAAGTTGCCCTATATTCCAAGCTAGATTTTCTCCAGCAGTAGGGATACCAATAGATAATATGTGTTTAATTACATGAAACGGAAATGGTTTAAAAAATTTACGTCTAAATTTAAACCTGCAATATTTACTCATTACTAGAAATGCAACAACACAACCTATAGCTCTTGAAACAACTGTAGATATTCCAACTCCTGTTGGTCCTAAAATAGGCATTCCTAACCAACCAAAAATAAACATACCATTTCCAATAATATTTAAAATATTAACTCCAATATTTACATATAACATCTCTTTTGGATTTCCATGACTTTTCATTACAGCTCCACATGTTAACGTAAGAGCTTGGAAAACACAAAGTCCCCCTACAAGTAAAAAATAAATTTTACCTATACCGATAAGTTCTTTTGGAAGTTGGATTAAGTTTAAAATAATTTTCCAACCAAAAGTATAAAATGCTCCTAGTACAAGTCCTAAAATTAAATTTAAAATAAGTGCAACAGTTATAACTTCATGTACCTTTTTTTTATTTTTACCTCCAATAAATTGAGCACACAATATACTAGTAGCTAAATTTATAAATCCAAATATAGCATTTTGAATATTTAAAACTTGGCTTATTCCACCTACAGCTCCTACAGCTTCATCACTATAGTGCCCCAACATTACAGTATCTACATTTCCAACTATTGTAATAAGAAGAAGTTCAAAAAATATTGGAATAGTAAGAGATACTAACGATTTAATTTTTAATTCGCTCATTCTTTCACCTGTTTTTTAGTATTAAGTATAATTAAACTTGTTTTTGTCATTAGCTACAAGTATAGCATAAAATAAAGGTAAAGTAATTATTTTTATAAAAATAAGATAGCGGTTTTAATGCTATCCTATTATATGGTATGTTCTTAGTGCATCTGCAAGACCTGTAAAAAATATTCTAAATCCAATTGCTAATATAAATATTTGCATAACACGAGATAAAATATATAAAACTAATTTTCCTAATATTCGTTCAATATAGTTTCCAACCCAAAATACAACATAGATAATTAAAAAGGATGCTATAATAGCTTCAATATTAATTAAAACTCCGTATTTTGCTCTTGTAATTAGAGTTGTAGTTAAAACTCCAGGTCCTACAAGCATAGGAAAAGCCATAGGGATAATAGCTTTTTTTAATTCATCTTGAAGAGATCCACATGAATTGTCTTCTGCTTTAGGTTCTGGTGATATGATATTTTTTGTAGCAATAACAATAAGAATTAATCCGCCAGCCATTTTTAATTCTTCCATATCTATTTGATAAAATTTAGTCATTAAAAAATTTCCAATCAAGCTAAATAAAAGCGTTATTAAAAATGCAGTAAGTACAACGATATTTAAAATTTTAGATCTAGTTTTTTTGTCCATGCCTTCTGTCATGCCAATAAAAAGCGGAACATTTCCAAATGGATTTAAAACAGCGATAAGTGTTAAAGTGCTAGTTAAGATAACCATAAAATTCATTTTAATCCCCCTATATTATTATAATTCTTCACTTATTTTCCAAATAAGGATATCTTTAATATCATTGTAACCTAGGAGTTTTGAAATTTTACAATTTTGTCCATATAGCTTAATTTGAAATTCGTCTATTAAATCTTTAATATTGTTTTTATTTAAGGTTTTTTTGTCAAAAAGTAAAGCTCTTTTTTCTTCTTTTTCTTCAACTAATATTAAAAACATACCTTTGTTGTAATCTTTTATGACTACTTTTTTTATTTTTTCTTGTTCAGATTTTTCAATAGCTCTTTCTTTTCTATTTTCAGCATTTTTTCTTTTGTTTTCAGTTAGACGTTTGAATTTTTTCTCTTCAACTAGTCTTTTAGCTTTTTTCATTTTTTTATGTTTAGCATATGCTAATCCTTTTGGTTTATCTTTGCTAATAATCTCCATTAACTTCTCCTTTATAAATTATTAATATTTTCTATATTATAGCATATTTACAATATATACTTCTAGATTTTTTATATTCCAATATATTGAAAAAAATATCATATTTATGAATAAAAATTTTAATTTTTTTAAAAAATAAAAATTTTTTTTATTTTTCTATTGATTTTTGATAAGAATATAGTATAATCTTATCAACACTAAAAATATCATAGGGGGAAGATTGTATGAAAAAGAGAATAATTAGCTTTTTTATGTTTGTATTGTTGATTTTTTCAGTAAATGTAGTAGCACTAGCAGGAGATAAAAATACTCTTGTTGTAGCTCAAGGATCAGAACCAAAAAGTCTAGATCCAGTAGCTTCAAATGATGTGCCTTCACATCGTGTATATTTACACATTTATGATACTTTACTACAAAGAGATGAAAAAGGGAATCTAGTTCCAGGATTAGCAGAGTCATGGGAACAAGTAGATCCATTAACTATAGTTTTACATTTAAGAAAAGGGGTAAAATTTCACAATGGAGATAATTTTACAGCAAAAGATGTTGTATTTTCTTTAAATAGAGCAAAAGAATCGCCAGCAGTTATGACATTTTTTAAAGATATAAAAAATGTAGAGGTAGTAGATGATTATACAGTTAAAATAATTACTGACAAACCATTTGGACCACTATTAGGATATCTTGCACATAAAGGTGGATGTATTCTAAGTGAAAATGCAGTAAAAACAGCAGGAGATGCCTATGCACAATTTCCAATAGGTACAGGACCATATAAATTTGTTGAGTGGAGATCAGGGGATAGAGTAGTATTAAAAGCTAATCCAGACTATTTTGGAGGAAAACCTGCAACAGAAAATTTAGTTTTTAGAGTAATCTCAGAAGGAACAAATAGAACAATAGCATTAGAAACAAAAGAAGTAGACTTAGCTTACGATATAGAACCAATGGATGTACAATTTATAAAACAGAATAATGAAATTAAACTTATAGAGCAACCATCAATAAGTATAAGTTATTTAGGATTTAATACACAAAAGCCACCTTTTGACAAAAAAGAAGTAAGACAAGCAATAGCTTATGCTATAGATATTCCAAGTATTATAAATGCTGTATATTTAGGAGCAGCAACAGAAGCAGATTCACCAGTTCCAGCAGGAGTGCCAGGATATACAAAAACAGGGAAAAAATATGAACATGACATAGCAAAGGCAAAAGAATTATTAGCAAAAGCTGGATATCCAAATGGATTTAAAGCTAAAATCGCTTTAAATGATAATAATATTAGAAAAGATACTGCTGTTATATTGCAAGATCAATTAAAGCAAATTGGAATAGATTTAGAGGTAGAAGTAATTGAATGGGGAGCATATTTAGATAAATTATCAAGAGGAGAACAAGATATGTTTATCCTAGGTTGGGTATCATCTCCAGATTGTGATGCTGCATTATACTCACTTTTTCATTCATCAAATAAAGGTAGTGCCGGAAACAGAACTTTTTATGAAAATAAGAGAGTTGATGAGCTTTTAGATCAAGGTAGAGTAAATACAGATTTAGAAAAAAGAAAAGATTTTTATAAAGAAACACAGGAAATAATTCAAGAAGATATTCCAATGTTTGTTATGGTTTATCCATATACAAATGCTGCAATGCAAAAAAATATTAAGAATTTTAACTTAGATTTAGAAAATGAACATCGTTTATATAAAGTTTCAAAAGAATAAGATTATAAGGCAGTACGCAAGTACTGCCTTATTCTTTATATCAAGTATAGATTTAATTAAATATTGTATATTTTAATAGCTTCAGAAAGACCACTAAATAATATTCTAAAACCAATAGCTAGTATAAATATTTGCATTACTCTTGATAAAATATATAGAACTAGTTTTCCTAATATTTTTTCTAAATAACTTCCAATGACATAAATTGCGTATATTATTACAAAAGCTATTAAAATAGATAGTGTACTACTTATAATACCAGTTTGAGCTTTGTTAATTAATGCAGTTGTAAGTACTCCTGGACCAACTAATATAGGAAATGCTAAAGGAATAATCGCTTTTTTTACTTGTTCATCTGGTGAAATTGATTCATTAGTACTACTTTTAGCTGCTGGAAATATAAGATTTTTAGTAGCGATTACTATTAAAATAAGTCCTCCAGCCATTTTAAGCTCATCCATTCCTATTCTATAAAATTTAGTCATAAGAAATTCTCCAACTAAGCTAAAAATAAAAGTTATGCAAAAAGCGGTAAATAAAATAATATTTTGAAGTTTTTTTCTAGTTTGCTTATCTAACCCATCACTCATTCCTATAAAAAGTGGAACATTTCCAAATGGATTTAATACAGCAATCAAAGTTAAAGCATTTGTAAAAATAACAGTAAAATTCATAGGTTACCCTCCTTATCAGATATTATTTTTAGAATAATACCCCAAATAAATATATTATTAAAAAATTTTCAACAAAATTATTTGTTTGATTAGAATACCAATTTTCCAGTTTATTTCCACTTTAACATTGATACTATATATCGAACCATTAATATATTATATCATAAAATTCAATAAATAGTAGTATTTTTACCAGATAAAATACTGATATTCAATATTAATAAAATATATAAGTTATGAATATATGATGAGTTAGTGGAAATGATTTTAAAGTATTAATAGCATTTAAATTTCCAAGATGCTCCAATTGAACCAGCAAATTCTGTATTTTTAGTAGGAACAACTCCAATTTTACTATTTATTCTAAAATTCTCAGATGGTGCTCCTTGAATTCCTATTGCAATTGCTTGTTTTTCATGATAAGTACTAACTGCTGCTCCAATAGCAACTTCACCTTTTTCAATTGGAATAAATTCTATGCCTGATATAGCAGTTGTTATAGCAAGTCCTTTTTCAAGTTTTGTATTTAATTTTTGTATATTATTAGAATTATTATTTATATTATCTGCAAGTTTTTAATTATTTTTTTTAGATTTTCAATTTCAATAGTATTATTATTAATTTGAGTATGGTGTTTTTTAATGTTAGAAGAATTAGAATCAATATTATCTTTGTTAGTAGCAATTTTTATATTCAAATCATGGTTTTGTTCATTGTTAAATTTAGATATAGTATTTGATGATATCAAATTTCTATCTGTTGATCTTGCTCCTAAAACAACAGAGTTATTTGTAGTTGCTTTTATACCAAATGCCAAGGAATTTTCACTAGACTTAGAGTTATATCCAATAGCAATAGAGTTAGGACCACTTGTTTGAGCAGAAGTTCCAAGAGCTAAGGAATAATTATTAGTGGTTTTAGAATCTGTCCTTATACTAATAGAACCATTATATAAGGCAGAGGCATTTACTCCTAAACTTACAGCATAACTTCCATTAGCTTTAGAATTATACCCAATAGCAGTTGCTTGGTATCCATTTGCAGAAGAATTATCTCCTAATGTCGTAGATTGAAAGCCTGTTCCACTTGCTAAGATAATTGATCTTTGAGGAATTATAAGTGTGGAGCAGTATATAGATTGACACAATAAAAGATAAGAAATATACTTTATTTTATTCATTTCACATCAAACCCCTTAAAAAGTTATATGTAGATATAATGTTTATAATATGTTGTTTTAAACACATTATATCACAAATAAGAAGTCAGAAAATGTAAATTTATATTTTGATAGATATTTTTTAATGTAAATAAAAAGGGGCTGTTGCAAATTTAATAGCCATATGTTTTAAAATTAGCTAAAGAGAT
>ERZ773118.681-NODE-681-length-31090-cov-95.5381_pt1 | contig 31090 bp, 28 predicted proteins | sample MGYA00580562_ERZ773118 | MGnify/ENA primary metagenome ERZ773118 (study PRJEB29015, sample SAMEA2737878) | human gut metagenome | biome: human gut; feature: human-associated habitat; material: faeces | place: China | collected 2012 ... | reverse complement strand
AAAGAAAAAGGCGTTGCAAATGATATTTAAAAAATTATCAATTTGCAACAGCCCCTTTAATTTTTATTATTTAGCAAGTTCATATATAGCATCTACATATATTTTTAATAATGTGTCTATTTTATCTATTTCAAGATATTCATTTTTTTGATGCATATTATCTTCTTGTGATGATAATAAGGCTCCAAATGCAACACCATTAGTTACTTGTCTTGCATATGTACCTCCACCAATTGCAACAGGTTGACTTTTAATATCACCAGTATTTTTACGATATACTTCCATTAAAGTAGAAACTAAGAAACTATCTTTAGCAACATGTAATGCTTTTGAATTACTTAGTATTTCGATTTCAGCATTATTTCCAAGAGTATTTGTAATATTTTCAATTATTTTATCATTAGAAATTGTAACTGGACATCTCATATCAATAGCTAATTCAACATTACCATTTTCAATTGAAACTTTTCCTAAGTTTAGACTTAAATTTCCACTTTCTTCATCATGAAAAGCAACACCTAAAGATTTTCCATTTGTTTCCATTCCTAGATATTTATTGAAGAAAGATATAAAATCATGTAAATCTTTATTTTTAATAGTAACAGTGTTTAAAAATGTGAAAAGAGCAGAAGCAGAGTTATAACCTTTTTCAGGTCTTGATCCATGAGCTGCTTTTCCAAGAGAAAGTAAATGATATTTACCATCTTTTAATTCACATTCAATTTTAAATTCATGTGTAGAGTTATATTTATTTAAAGCTTCTTCAAAATTTTCTATATAGTCTTTTTCAAGAACCATGTGTGTTTTTTGAGGTACTGAGTTTAGAGCATTACCACCTTGTACTTGAACACCATTCATATTATTATATTTCTTTTTAATAGCTATACGAACAATACCTTTTTCTGCAAATGTTACAGGAAATGAAGAATCTGGAGTAAAAGCTAGTTCAGGTTGAGGTCTTTTAATGGTATTAAAATAATACTTCATACAGTTACTTCCATTTTCTTCATTAGCACCTAAAATCATTCTAACTTTTTTATTAAGTTTTATTCCAGAATCTTTGATTGCTTTCATAGCGTATAGACAAATAACAGCTGGTCCTTTATCATCTAAAGTTCCTCTTCCAAATATTTTTCCATCAACAATAGTTCCACTATATGGTGGATATAACCAATCTTCTCCTTCAGGAACTACATCGACATGTCCTAGTATTCCAAGAACTTCATTTCCATCACCAAATTCAATTTCTGCAGCATAGTTATCATAGTTAACTACATCAAATCCCAATTTTTTACCAAGATCTATAAAGTAATTAAGAGCTTTAGCAGGTCCTTCACCAAATGGCATACCTGGTTTACTTTCTTCCATAACACTTTTAATTTGAATAGCACCTTGTATCCCCTTAACTACATCATCTTTGTAAGTTAAAACTTTTTCTTGTAAATTCATAAAAACCTCCCTATTTATATTTATCAGAAAACTTCATTTCCTACTTCACTTTGAAGTTTTCTATATTTTTGATATAAAAATCTAACATATTCATATTCAAAAGGTGATCCTGATTCATAATATCTAAATGGTACGTGATCTCTCTTGTTGATTGATTTTAAAATTGTAACTTCAACAGTGTTCATATCTTGCATTTGAATATTATTATAGACAACTCTATCTGCAAACCAATCAGTTGCTAATCCTACAGTATCTCTTAAGTTACTAGGTCCCAATATAGGTAAGACTAAATAAGGACCTTTTGGAACACCATAATGAGCTAGTGTAAGTCCAAAGTCTTCATATGGTGTAGGCATACCAAAGTCATCAGCTGCATCATATATTCCTCCAAATCCAAATGCTATATTCATAGTAAATCTACCTAATGCTTTCATAGCTTTTCTTAGTTTAAACTGAGCAAGTGAATTTCCTGTGGTAGATATATTTTTTGTATTATGAAAAAAATTATTTACCCCTTTTCTCAGTATTAAAGGAGTTATAGTGTTATAAATTTTTGTTGTAGGAATAAATATATATTTATCAAATTGGTAGTTAAAATAATATATTCTTTTGTTTAAAGGTTCTAAAGGATCATATACATTATAATAAGAAAATTCGTTATCTTCTTTTTGTATATTAGTTTCTTTAGCTATACATGAAAAAGATAAAATAATAAATAATAGAATTAATATTTTTTTATTCTTCATATTTTAGTTCTCCTTCTTTTAAAAAGTGTAGCATAGTTTTTATATTTGGAGAAAAGAACATATTTCCACAATGTCCACCATAAGGATAAATAATTATTCTATTTCCAAATGTATTTTTTAGATATTTTAAATCATCTTTATCTAAAATAAGTTCATCTGCATTTGTAACAACTGCAATTTTATTAGAATTTTTTAAGTAATTATTTATATATTGTAACCTAGATTTTTGAAGTAATTGTTCAAGAGTAAGATTATTATTATATAAGTTTTTATAATACGGAAAAGCTATCTTATCCACATAATCTTCAAAACTTGCAAAATTTACTTTTTCAAAAGCAGGAAACATAGGCGAAAATTTTGTAGCAGGTGCAGTATGGTAAACCTTTCTTCCTGTTAGTGTATCTGTAATGTAATTTAAATCAATAGCTGTTAATCTAAAGGCTGTTCCAATAACTTCTTGCATCTCTTTTTCTGTCATATTAGTTTGTGTAAATAATCTATAAATAGTATCCATATCTATTGCCGGATTATGAGGATTTGTTTCTTTAACTATTTGATTTAAGATATGCTCTAAAAGTGATGCAATCTTTTCTGCTCTTTCATCAGGTGGAAAATTTAAAAAATTATCTAGCTTAACAGCTGATTTATAAGCATCTACAGCAGGATTTACCATATATATTCTTTTAAAGTTAAAATATTTTTCATTTTCATCTATGTATGAAACCATTCCTGCTTCAGTAGCTCCTAAACTATATCCTACCACATAAAATTCAGTTGCTTGTATTTTATTTTTAACATGATTATAAGTCTCTTTCATAATATTATAAACATCCATTGAATCATTATAAATAATTCCAGGCATTCTATCTTTGCTTCCATTTAAAATAAAGTTACTGTGCATAGGTGATGAAATAGAAATAACATTATAGCCAGCCTCATAAAAAATTCGTTGAAATAATTTATTTCTAGTTGAATTGTGAGCAGCTCCAGTACCAGCTAATAAAAAGATTAGTGGAGCTTTTTTCTTTTGTGGTACTAAAGAAAATTTAAATCCATCATTATACCAAAATTCTTCTGGAATATTTTTTGACCCAGGAAGATTAATTGTATATTCCCAAATAGGTATATTTTCGGGTATGCCCTTAGTAAGAAGAGTAGAACTTCCAAATATAGTAGCAATATTAGGGTTTTTATAAGGAAAATTATACTCGGAAAATAGTGTAAAATTAATAATCAAAAAAAATATTACATTAAGTAATTTTTTCATAAAATTCCTCCAGATATAGTTTATATTATATATTCTACTTTAAAATACAGGTTTTTTCAAGAGAGAAGCGAAAAATAGAGGAAAAGATTTAAAAAAAGATTAAATAAAAAATGGAGACGAAGATCTCCATTTTATTATCTGTAAATTATTTATTAACTTTTTCAGATAAAGCTTTTCCAGGTTTGAATTTAACTACTTTTTTAGCTTCAACTTTCATTTCTTTTCCTGTTTGAGGATTTTTACAAGTTCTTGCAGCTCTTTCAGTTACAGCAAATTTTCCAAATCCTAGGAAAGAAACTTCTTCACCTTTTTCTAAAGCTTCTTCAATAACAGCAAGAAAAGCCATAGCTTTTTTCTCAGCATCAACTTTAGTAGCAAATTCCCCTTTTGCGAAATATAAATCTACGAATTCTTTTTTTGTCATTTAATACCCTCCTTAATCGTTGTTAGAACATAGGCCTTGATTCATACTATCTTTTATACCACAACATTCCATATTTTACAACTGTTTTTATAAAAAAATGGTTATTAGAATAGGGATATTTGGTTAGTTTCGCTTAGTGAATCAATAGCATTTAATGATTTTAACTTTTCAATTATTGTCTGAGATACTTTTGTTCGTCTTTTAAGGTCCTCATATGATATAAATTTGCCAGTTTCTCGTTCAGATATAATATTGTCTATTACAGCTCCACCAAGTCCAGCAATAGCTATAAGAGGAACACGTATTTTTCCATCTTCAATAGTAAATTTTACACCACTAGATTTATAAATATCAATAGGTAAAAATTCTACACCTCTAGCATACATTTCCATTATAATTTCACAAATAGCCATTTCAGCTTTTTTCTTAACATCAAGTTTAGGCTCTTTAGTTAAAACATCTAAATGAGCTTTTGCACTTTCTGGATTGCCCATGATTTCATAGTCAAAATCTTCAGCTTTTCTAGAAAGATATGCTGCGTAAAAAGCTACAGGATAGTGTACTTTAAAGTATGCTATTCTCATTGCCATCATAACATATGCAACAGCATGTCCCTTTGGGAACATATATTTAATTTTTCCACACGATTCAATATACCATTCAGCTATATTATTTTCTTTTAAAAGTTGAGCATATTTAGCCCAATCTTCAGGACTTTTACTTGCTTTTCCTTTTCTTACAAACTCCATTATTTTAAATGCAGTAAGTTTTTCAATTCCTTGATCTATCAAATAGTTCATGATGTCATCTCTAACTGAAATAACTTGTGAAAGAGTAGCTTTCTTTTGTCTTATAAATTCTTGAGCATTATTAAGCCAAACATCTGTTCCGTGAGAAAGACCAGATATTCTTACTAACTCAGCAAAAGTAGTTGGTTTTGTATCAACTAACATTTGTCTAACAAAAGGAGTTCCAAATTCAGGTACACCAAATGTTCCCACAACAGACCCATTTATTTGTTCTGGAGTAATTCCTAATGATTCAGTACTAGAAAATATTTTTAGAGTATCAGGATCAGATAGAGGAATTGAGTAAATATCAACTCCAGTATACTCTTGCAATAATTTTATTGTTGTAGGATCGTCATGTCCTAATATATCAAGTTTTACAAGTTGTTCGTCCATTACGTGATAATCAAAATGAGTAGTAATAGAATCATTTTTTACATCATTAGCTGGTTTTTGTACGGGACAAAATTCATAAATAGTATGATCTTGAGGAACAACAACCATTCCTCCTGGATGTTGCCCTGTTGTTTTTTTAGCACCTTCACATTTTTTTGCAAGTCTAATAATTTCAGCTTTATTTGCAGGAAGCTCATGTTCTTCAATAAATTTTTTAACATATCCCTCAGCATTTTTTTCTGCTAAAGTAGAAATAGTACCAGCTTTAAATACATTTTCTTTTCCAAATAGCTGTTCACAATATCTATGAATTTCTGATTGATATTCACCAGAAAAGTTAAGGTCAATATCGGGAACTTTATCTCCATTAAATCCCATAAATACTTCGAATGGAATAGAATACCCATCTCTTTTATAAAGTTTTCCACATTTAGGACAAATTTTTTCAGGAAGGTCAATTCCTGTACCTTCTTGTTCTATAAACTCAGCATTTTTACACTCTGAATTAGTACAAATATAATGGGGATATAGAGCATTAACTTCAGTAATTCCCATCATAAAAGCAACTAAAGAAGAACCAACAGATCCTCTAGAACCAACTAGGTATCCATTGTCTAAAGATTTTTTTACAAGCTTTTGTGCTGATAGATATAGTACAGAAAAGCCATTTCCAATAATTGCATTGAGCTCTTTTTCAAGTCTAGCTTTTACAATTTCAGGAAGCGGATCACCATATATTTCATAAGCTTTTTTATAAGACATTTCCTTTACAATTTCTTCAGCGTTATCAATTTTAGGCGGATAAAATCCATCTGGTACAGGTTGTACTTTTTCAATAGAATCAGCAATTTTATTTGTATTTGAAATAACAATTTCTTTTGCTATATCTTCACCTAAATATTCAAACTCTTTTAAAAGTTCATCTGTCGTTCTAAAATAGAATTTATTATCAGTTCTATATTGATTTTCTCTAAACACAGATCCACTACCATAAAGAAGTATACTTCTTATAACAGAATCTTCTTCTTCTAAGTAATGAACATTAGAACTAGCAGTAACAAGTTTATTTTTTTCTTTAGCTAAATTATAAAAATATGTATTCATTTTTTCTATAGCTTGAAAATTTGAAATTGTACCAGTATTATCTGACTCTAAAAGTTCAGAATAAGCACCTTTAGGTAACAATTCAATATAGTCATAAAAATCTATATTTTTTTCAATATTTTCATAATCATATCTCATATAATAATCTGAAAGTTCACCATCATTTAAAAAGTGCACAGTGAGAGAACTTCCATAAATTAAACCTTCTCTATATTTTTCAAGAAGAGATTTCATAACACGTGGTTTTTTATTTCCATAGCCATTGATATGAGCTTCAGATATAAGTCTATATATATTTTTTAGTCCTGTTAAATTTTTAACAAGAACTATTATATTTCTAGTATCTTGTTTTGTAACATTTATAGGAAAAGCACCAGTTATTTCATTGAGATTAGTAATTCCTTTTTCTATGTATTTATCTAAGAAAATTATAAACATATTAGCAGTTGCCTGTGAGTCATCAACAGCCCTATGATGACTTTCAAGAGATAAGCCTAATACTTTATTTAGATTTTTTAAACCAAAGCTTTTTAAGTCGGGATAAAGATCTCTAGCCATTTGTAAAGTATCAATTATAGTTGGAGTATAGTCATATCCCATTATTTTTTTTACATCTCTACGAATAAATCCCATATCAAAAGCTGCATTATGAGCTACCATAGTAGCATTTCCAACAAATTCCATAAATTTAGGTAAAACTTCTTCAATAGTAGGTTGGTTATCTACCATATCTTGTGTAATATTTGTAAGCTCTTGAATTTTTTTAGGGATAGGCTTTTTAGGATTTATAAGTTGTGAAAAAGTATCTACTATGCTATCGCCGTGTAATTTGACTGCTCCTATCTCTATTATTTCATGTTCATGAGAGTTAAGCCCCATAGTTTCAAGGTCAAATACCACATAGTCTTCATCTTTTAAAAGAATATCTTTTGGATTTCTAACCATTTGTGCTGTGTCATCTACCATATACATTTCACAACCAAAAATAGCTTTAAAATCTTTTCCTTTAGCTGCTTTATAAGCAAAAGGAAAAGAGTGAGCAACAGAATAATCAGTTATAGCCATAGCTTTATGACCATAAGATATAGCTCTTTTAACAAGATCAGCAATATCTGTTACACCAACCATTTCGCTCATTTTGCTATGAGTATGAAGTTCAACCATTTTTTCTTCACAAGTATCTTTTTTAGATTCTTTTACAATATCTAATTTATTTATTGCTGAAATCATTATAATTTCCTCATTATCAGCAAATTTATCAAGTTGTTTACGCCCGCTAACTTTAATATAGTCACCTGGTGATAATTTTACTTCTTTTCCTTGTTCAGCAAAATATTTAGTTGTAACAGAAGTATGATTATCTGTAATACGAATAGTCACAATAACTCTATCATTTCTTATATCACGGGATTCAATAGCAAATATTTCACCTTCTACTGCACATGAATCATTTTCGTAAAGTTTGAAAAAGTCAACTAATGGGATAGAAGTTTCCTTTATTTCTTTATTTATATTATTAGATCCCTTACTTTTATAAAAATTTCCACTATTTGAGTTATAGTTAGGTGAAAAATTTTCCTGTGGTTTTGGTTTATTTGCATTTAATTTTGCCATTTTTTCATTTTCACTATCTATTTTTTCAGAAAGAGTAATAATTTCTTTTTCCCTTTCTTTTTCAATAGCAGATATTTCTTTTGAAAAATCACCAACAGTAAATCTAACCTTAAAATTATGCACTCCAAATTTATTTAAGATTTCTTCTATTTTTTCACCAATTTGAGATTGTTTTAAGATAGCTATAGCACCTTGTTCTCCTAGTATAATATCTATAGTTGTATCTATATGAATTCTATATAAATATAAGAATGATCTAGATATGGCATTTTTGGTCTTTAAAATTTCAATCGCTTTATCAACAATAGAAATTAAATTTTCTTTAGTCATATTTTTATCTTGAAATTCTATTTGAAAATCTACATCAAGTTCTTTTCCAAATTTTCTTTTAATACTGTCATTTATTAAATCTATCTCATTTAAGTTGTTAATTGTGGGAACTTCACATATAAACTTTATTTTTTTATTTTTTTCAGAAAAAACAATTTCTGAAACTATAATGTTTCTAATTCCCATTTTCCTAAAGATACCATCTTCAGGTTTTATTCTAATTTTATATTTTTGCATTTTTCCTCCTAATTTTAAAGAGGTAATTTTAGTTTTCTCCTAATAATCTATCTAAAATAATTGCAACAGCTGCTCTTACAGAAAGATGATTATATTTTGTATTTCCTCTAATCGGTTCAAGGATATAGTCTGACATATCCATAATTTCGTCAGTAAGTCCCCAACCAGTTCCAAATAATAAAAGATAAGGTTTGTCATCATTAAACATCATTTCAGATACTTTCTTGTAACTTGCTGTATTTGGAAATATTCTTGCAGATGTTGTAATAATAACCGGTTTTTGTCCTTCAGTTTTTTCAATTTCGGAAATTGTATCTTCAACACTATCTACAACTTTAGTGATAGAAAAGGCATCTTCTCTATCTTTATTATAGTTTCCACCAGTTCCCTCTTGCCAATAATTTATTATTCTATCAGTTAACATTTTTTGTGCATCAACAGGAACAATTAGTCTGTATCCTTTTACATCATAAGTTCTACAACTTCTAGAAATATCATGAATATCAAAATTTGTTACAGATGTACACACTACATCATGTCTTTTATTGTAAACAGGATAGTGAACTAATCCTAAGTATATTTTATTTCTCATTTTTATCTCCTAAATTAATCAATTTTTATAAGTTTTTTAGAATATATTTCTATGTCATTGCAATATGTTTTATATGCATATTTTAAGTATTCTTTATTGTCTTCTGTAAGTTGTCTTACAATACGAGCTGGTGCTCCTGCAATTAAATCTCCTTCATTTGCTTTAAGTTTTGGAGTAACTACTGAACCTGCAGCAACTAAACAATTTTTAGGAATAATAGCCCCGTTAAGAATAGTAGTTCCCATACCAATAACACATTCATCTTCAATTGTACAACCGTGTATAACGCAATTGTGTCCAATAGTAACTTTTTTTCCTATCTTTACAGGAAATGGAGTGTCACCATGAACTGTAACATTATCTTGGATATTTGAATTATCACCTACAGTTATTTTACTCATATCAGCACGAACAACAGCTCCAAACCAGATAGAGACATTTTCTCCTAAAACAACATCTCCAATAACAGTAGCATTATCAGCTATGTAATTATTTTTACCAATATGTGGTACAAGATCACCAAGTTTATAAATCATAATGTGCCTCCTAAAATAGAAAGTTATTTTTTAATATAGTTTAATTCTTTTTTAATTTCTGCTAATAATTTTTTCTCTTGTTTTGAAAATTCTCTATTTTTTAAGAGATCAGGTCTTCTTAATAGGGTACGTTTTAAGCTTTCTTTTAATCTCCAAGTTTCAATATTTTTATGATGTCCAGAGAGTAAAACCTCTGGAACAGTTAGTCCGTTATAGTCTTGAGGTCTTGTATATTGTGGATAATCTAAAAGTCCATTAAAAAAAGAATCATTTTCATAAGATTCTTTTTTTATAACTCCAGGAATAAGACGAGCAATACAATCTGTTATTAACATAGCAGGTAATTCACCACCAGTTAAAACAAAATCACCTACTGAAATTTCAAGATCAACTTTTTGCTCGATAACTCTTTCATCAATACCTTCATAATGACCAGCAATTATATTGATTTCTTTTTCAGTTGCTAAATCTAGAGCTAATTTTTGATTAAAAGTAACACCTTGTGGTGTGGTATAAATAATTTTACCAGTAGTATTTTCTAAAGCTCTAAATAGTGGTTCAGGTTTCATAACCATACCAGCACCACCACCAAAAGGAGTGTCATCAGCTTGTTTATGTTTGTCATAACAAAAATCTCTTATGTTAATAATATTTATTTCTAAGAGTTGATTTTCAATTGCTTTACCGATAATACTTTCTTTTACAAAACCTGTAAACATTTCAGGAAAAAGTGTGAAGATATTAATAATCATTATTCTTCATCCATTCCATCATCTTGGCTATATTTTTTTCCTTTTGGTTCTTTTAATCCATCGATCATACTAACAGAAATTATTTTATTTTCAAAATCTATATTTTTAACAAATTCATCTATATTAGGAATCATAGATTCAAATTCTAAAGAGTCTACTATAAGAATATCATGAGCAGCAGTATCAAAAATTTCAGTTACAGTTCCGATATTTTCATTAGTATTAATATCTACAACTTTCATACCAATAAGGTCTGTAAGAAGATATTCATCTTCAGCAAGTCCTAAAAGTTCTCTTCTAATTTTAATAAATCCATTTTTTAAATTTCCAGCTTCTGTTTTATTAGAAATTTCTTCAAATTCAGCGACCCATTTATTAGCTACTAAAGGGGAAAGCTTTTTTATTGTAAGGATTTTTTGATTATTGTCATCAATAGCAACTATTATTTTTTCATTAGAAAGTATAGTTGGATCATCAATATTAAAATTTATTTTTACAGCACCTTTTAAGTGATGTGTACCAGAAATTTTTCCAATTGTTAAAAGTTCCATGCAACCTCCTAATCTATAAACTCAACATTTACATTTAATTTGTCTTTTACTCCTGCAGCTTGCATAACGCCTCTAATAGCATTTGCAGTTAAACCATTTTTTCCAATAATTTTTCCCATTTCACCTTTTGCAACACTAACTTTAAATATTATTGTATCATCAACTACATCATATGTAATTCTAGTTTCTGAATGGTTATCAATAAGTTCGCTAATAATATAATTTATAAGTTTTTCTAGTTTTTCCATAAATCTTCCTCCTACTTAATCACGCTTATTTATATGTAAAGACCCTTTCCATGGACCTTCTTCGATTATTTGTGCAACTACTCCATAATTATTATTTAAATCTAAAAGTATATTTTTAGTGTCATCTTTAAAATCTGAAGTTGCAATTATACTTAAAATTCCTTCATTTGCATTAACTGTTCTAACAACACCTATACCTTCATAAGCTTCAATTATTTTATTGATAAAATCAATATCTTCTTTTCTACTTTTAATTAAAAATTCATAACTTGACAGCATTTTTCCTCCAAATCTTTTTATGTTAAAAGGAGGCTGATAAGACCAGCCTCTATTTATTTTCAAATATTGTTATAAGCCTTATAAAATCTTCTATTGAAAGATTTTCAGCCCTTTCAGTTTCGGAAATTTTTGCTTCATTTAAAATTGAACGTAGCTCATCTTTTGAATACCCAAGTGTGGCAAAATTATTTAAAAGATTTTTTCTTTTACTTGAAAAGGCAGCTTTTACATATTTAAAGAATATTTCTTCTTTAATTTGATTTTTATATCTATTATCTTTATAAAGTTTAATAGACATAAAAGCTGAGTCAACTTTTGGAATAGGAGTAAAAGCTTCTTTAGGTATAGTAAAAAGATACTCTGCAGCTCCAAAATATTCAACTGCAAGTGTAAGAACACTTCTTTCTTTGCCTTTTTTAGCACAAATACGTTCAGCTACTTCTTTTTGTACCATTATATAAATTTCGTCGATTACTTCTCTATTTTCAATAAGTTTATTAATAATAGGTGAAGTAATATAATAAGGAATATTTGCAACAACTTTTGTACCTTTTTCAACAAAAGATTGAATATCAGTCTCTAATACATCATTCATAACCAGTGTATACTTAGGATTGTTATCAAATTTTTTCCTCAATATCTTTTCTAAGTCAGTATCGATTTCAATTGCAACAACTTTTTTAGCTGTTTCCAAAAGCAAAGCAGTAAGAGCTCCTTCACCAGGCCCTATTTCTAAAACAGTATCGTCAGATGTTACGTTGGAAACTTCCATTATTTTTTGTAAAACTTCTTTTTGATCAGTTAAAAAGTTTTGCCCAAATTTTTTTTTATGTTTAAAGGACATATTTTCCTCCAATTTATTTGTTTACAACTATTCCTATGTATGGAAGATTTCTATGACGTTGATCGTAGTCTAGACCATATCCAACTACAAATTCGTCAGGTATTTCAAATCCTACATAATCTCCCTTCATATCAACAGTTCTTCTAGCAGGTTTATCAAGAAGAGTACATATTTTAAGACTTTTAGTTCCCCTGTCAATTAAAAGTTTTTTAACATGGCTTAGAGTAAGGCCAGTGTCAATGATATCTTCAACTATTAGAACATCCTTACCTTTTACATCAATATCAGTATCTTTTAAGATTTTGATAACTCCAGTACTAGTAGTTCCAGAATAACTAGAAACGCTCATAAAATCAATAACAAGAGGTAAATCTATCTCTTTTATAAGATCCGTCATAAAAACAATAGACCCCTTTAAAAGACCAATAACCATCAGTTCTTTTCCTTGATAATCCTTTTCAATTTCTTTGGCCAATTCTTTAATCCTGTTTTCAACAGTTTCTCTTGTCAAAAGCGTTTTAATAGTATAATCCACTTTTTTATTCCTCCTTTTAAAATTAGACTTAAAAAAGTCAATTTTAATAAAATTAATTACGCTATATTTTATCACTTATTACATATTTTATCAAGTGGTTATTACATTAAAAGGAGATATCTAATTAGCAATATTTATTAAATAAAAAAGCTGACTCTACGAAAAAAGTCAGCTTAAAATAATTAAAATTTATATTGAAGTCCAGCACTTAAAATAGAATCTGCTTTATGGTTTTCTTCAAATCTAAAATCAATATTTCCTATTATATCTAACTGAGGGGTAATTTCTTTTGTTAATCCCACACCAAACCAAGTAATATTTTTAACTTGATTAATTCCTTTAAAGTGTTGATTAATATCAGTTCCGTTAAATTTACCATCAAAGTTAAGACTTCTATTTCCAACATTGATTGAATGTGTAATATAAGAATTGAAGTTATAATTATTTACAGTGTATTCACCTCTAATACCTAAGAAGACATTACTATTAGAATAATTTTTAGAATTTGTATTTATTCCCCAAGCAGCATTACTTTCATTGAATGCTCCTCTTTTCAAATAATCTTGAGAATATCCAATAAATGGAGTGAAATTAGAGAAATGTTTTCCTATTTCAACATATGATGACAACATCTTATCTTTATGTTTGATATTTCCAGTTGTATTAGTTCCATTTATATCAACAAGATCTCTTTGAACCTTAGTATCAAATTTAGAAACTCCTAGTTTTCCTAAAATATAAGCATCATTTTTTAGATATTTTTTAGCATAGATAGATGTTCCAAAAGATTCACTTTTAGATTGCCCTGCATATCTATTAAATTCAGCTTTAGAATTAGAATGAGCAAATGCAATACCTATTTGAGTAGAGTTATTTATTTTTTTATCAATACCAAATAACTCACCTTGCATATCAGTTTTTCCAGTTGCATATCCAGCTTCTTTTAAATGACCTTTAGAGTAAAGTCCTGACATCCAACCTTGCCACTCATAGTTACTAGTTTTAAAATCATTAAGAGAACTTAGATGATTTGATATATTTCTATTTATATTTTGTGCTTGAGCAAAAGTAAGAGCTTGTGCCGAAGCATAAATCTCACCAGACATCTTATAAGTTGAATTTTTAAATTCTTCTTTAGACATTTCAATAAGAGCTAATCCTCTTTTCATATCTTCTAGACTGGCATTGTTATTTTGTACTTTATTATCAATGTCTAGTAAAACTTTTTCAACATTTGTAGCTGTATATTCAGACGAAATAGATGGATTTTCTAAGTAAGCAGCAGCATTTTCTCTACTCATTTCAATTATAAGTCCATTATTTTCTTTGTGAGCTATAGCTTTTCTCATTCCATCGACTTTAATATCTTCTACTTTTACTTCATCAATATTTCCATGAATAACTTCTTTTTTTATTGGATTTGCTTGAAGGTAATCTTTTGAAGAAACTTTAAGAGTACTTGTTGAAAGCGTAGCTTTACCTAAAACTTCTAAAGTAGAGTTAAAATCAATTTCAGTAATTCCATTTTCTTCAACGTTATAATTTCCAGCTATAGTAGCTTTTTTACCATCTAGTTTAACAACTCCGTTGTTAGTAACATCAGCTCCTACAATTGTATGATCATCAAAAATACTAATACTTCCAATAAAAGCATTGTTATGAAGAATTAAAGTTCCATTTTTATTAACATTTATATTAGCAGCATGTTGTTTATAAATATCTAAAGTTCCTTCATCGATCTGTGTAGTCATACCAAAAGTATTTGTACCAGTTAGATGAAGACGACCTTTACCAGATTTTCTTAAAGCTCTATCACCTTTAATATCATTTTCAAAATAAGATTCTTGATTTTCAGGAATTCTAGCTTGAAAATATAGTATGTGATCTGTGTAGTTGTTATAATCTACTTTTAATAAATCTTCTAAAAAGGCTCCAGGTCCTTTTAGTGCTCTTTGAGTATTTAGTATTCCCCAACCATATCTTGAACTAGGAGTATTAAGACGATATCTTGTATTTTTAGTTTCATCGATATTTCCATTATGATCTAATAAATTTCCATTGTGATCATAAACTAGTTCTGGTTCATCTGTAGTAGTAAACAGTGTTTCTCTTACTTGTGAATTTGTCATCCAAGGAAATTTACTTGCAACTAAAGTAGCAGCTCTTGCTACTCTAGGAGCAGCATAAGAGGAACCTAAAGTTCCATTAGCAGAAGCAAGTCCATCTCCACTTGCTGAGATAGCCCATCTAGCAGCAAGACCTGGATAAGCAAGTCTATTAGGATAATGTTTGTAAGCGTAATAATTACTATTAGGATCCACTAAGCTTATTGAGTCTTTTTCTTTTACTCCTATTACACTTATCCAACCTTTTTCAAGAGATGGATTACGTACTGGAAGTTGTGCTTGTATTGATGGATTATATAGGAGGCTACCATCGTTAGCATGATTTCCATTTGCCCAAACAAATAAACCACCATCATCTACACTTTTAGAATAAAATTTTAATAATTCTTCACCACGTTTTTCTGCAGCATCATATGGTTCAACAATTTCTTTTATTTCTCCACCTACAAGTTGTGTAGGAAGTAAGAAAGATTTATATTTATCAAATTCCTTGATATCTTTGTTATTGTCTACACCCCAAGATTGATTGATAACTTTTACTTTTTGATCGCCAAATTTTTTAAAAATATCTTTGTATAATTCAAGACTTGGAGCAACGAAAATTTTATCTCCTAATTTTTCCCCAATTGAAGCTGCAACAATTTTAAATTTAGTATTTTCAGTCATTATATCAAGAACTCTTTCACCGTGTAAACTTTGATTTGGAGCTGGATTAGATGAATATTTTTTTAAGATATCTATATTTTCATATTTTTTTTCTAACTCTTGTTTATGAGTTAAAAAATCACTATCCATTATTGCTACTATTTGATCGTGACCATTAATATTTTTATTATCTGATGGGATTTTATCGGTATCATAATCATCAAAAATTGGTCTATTAGTAAAAGTAGGTTTTACTATAGTTGCTCGAATAGGTTCTTCAATAACAGGTACTTTTGGATTATCTGCATTTATTTGAGAATTATTTTTTTTATTGTCATCCTCTGGTTGCATTGAATCCTTTTCTTTTTTTTCTGGGTTCTTTATCTGAGGACTTGGATTAATTCCTTGAATAGGATTTTTATTTGAAATAATACCGGTATTGTTAGGTTCAATTGGTAGAGATGAAGCTCCTCCCCCACCACCTCCACCACAGTTAGTAAAAGCTAGTATTGCTAAACAATAAAGTAATATTTTTTTATGATTTGCTTTTATATGCATTCTTTCTCCTTTTAATTAATTAATTTAATAATATATAGAATTAAAAACTACAAACTTTCATCGAAAATTGTGTATATTAGGTGGAGATTATAACATATACAAAAAGACTATACAATATTTTTTTTTCAAATTTTATTCACATTTTTTTATTATGGTATTTCAAATAAGAAAAATAGAACCTTTTTAAAATAATTGATTTTAAAAAATATTTTATAATTAATATATAAAATAATCAAAATATTTAACAGAGTATTTAGTAAGTATTTATTGATATTTTGTGTTTCTTATGATATTATCAATATTATAGATAACTGTATGGAGGGTCAGATGAAAAAAGGTAAAATTTTTATCTATTTTGGAATTGTTATAGGTATTGCAATTTTTTTATTTTTAGCTTTAAAAATATTTGAAATAGAATATTTTAATGAAAAATATTATAAAGTACCTGATTTAAAATCATATACTTATGATGAGGCAGAAAGAATAGTTGATAAAACAGATCTTAATATAAAAAAGATAGGAAAAGAGTTTTCTTCATATCCCATAGGACAAATATTTTTACAAGATCCTGAACCTGGAACTATTGTAAAAAGAGGAAGAAATATAAGAGTATGGATAAGTCAAGGAACAGAATTAGTAGATATGCCTAATTTAACAGGAATGAACTTTTTAGATGCCAAAATTTTAGCAGAAGAAAAAGGAATGAAGATAGATAAGGTAATTACTGTTAAAGGAACAGGGAAATACAATGAAGTTATGGCTACAGATCCTGCAACAAATACATTGATGTCAAAAGGAGAAAGTATCTCTTTCTTGGTAAATGGATTAGAAAATGTAGTTACTGTTAAGGTTCCGGATGTAATAGGACTTTCTTTAGAGGAAGGGCAAGAAAATTTATTGAAAAATTCTTTGATAGTTGGAAATGTAGAATACAGTGAAGTTCCCGGAATTGCACCAGGAATTATAATAAAAACAAGTGAAAATGCAGGAAAAAAAGTAGCTGCAGGTTCAACAATTAACGTAACAGTAAGTCAATAGCAAAAGGAGGCTAGAAAAATAAAAGGAAGAGTAATAAATAAAATACAAGGATTTTATTATGTAGATTGTGATGGAGAAATTCATGAATGTAAGTTGAGAGGAATACTCAAAAGAAAAGAAAATAAAAATAATTGTGTTGTAGGAGATAATGTAGAAATTTCAGAAGATAATTACATTATAGGAATAGAAGAAAGAAAAAATTTACTAGAAAGACCAATCGTATCAAATATTGATTATTTTGTTATTCAATTTGCTGCAAAAGATCCTAATATTGATTTTGACAGATTAGATATAATGATATTAAGAAGTTTTTTCTATAATATTAAACCAATAATTGTTGTCAATAAAATCGACCTTTTGACAGAAGATGAACTTGAAGAAATCAAAAGAAAATTAGAATTTCTAGTTCCTTTAGATATACCTTGTTTCTTTATATCTAAAAAATTAAATATAGGAGTAGATAAGTTAAAAGAATTTTTAAAAGGGTATACATCAGCATTTGGTGGACCTAGTGGAGTTGGAAAATCAAGTATAATAAATATGTTACAGGTAGAAAAAATTCTTGAAGTTGGAGAAACTAGCAAGAGATTAAAAAGAGGAAAACATACAACTAAAGATACTAATCTTTTACCATTGAGCAACGGAGGGTATATAATTGATACTCCTGGATTTTCTTCAGTAGAATTGCCTAAAATTAAAGATTCAAATGAACTTATGAAACTTTTTCCTGAGTTTAATAGTGTAGGTAATTGTAAATTTAATGATTGTCAACATTTAAATGAGCCAGGTTGTAAAATAAAAGATGCTGTAGAAAATAATCAAATTGCAAAAAATAGATATGAATTTTATAAAAAAGTTTATGAAAAATTAAAAAATGAAAGGTGGAACAAATATGAGTAATGTAAAAATAGCTCCTTCTATATTATCAGCTGATTTTAGTAGATTAGGAGAAGAAGTTGTAGCAATAGATAAAGCAGGAGCTGACTATGTACATATAGATGTAATGGACGGGGTATTTGTACCAAATATAACTTTTGGTGCTCCAGTAATAAAAGCTGTAAGAGGAAAAACAGACTTAGTTTTTGATGTGCATCTTATGATTGATAAACCTGAAAGATATATAGAGGATTTTGTAAAAGCAGGAGCAGATTTGATTACTGTTCATGCTGAATCAACTATACATTTACATAGAGTTATTCAACAAATAAAAAGTTATGGAATAAAAGCAGCAGTATCATTAAATCCTGCTACCCCTGTAGATATATTAAAATATATTATAGATGACCTTGACATGGTGTTAATAATGAGTGTTAATCCAGGATTTGGAGGGCAAAAATTTATAGAATCAACTATTGAAAAAATAAAAGATGTAAGAAAATTAAGTGGAACTGTAGATATACAAGTTGATGGTGGAATTACAGATCAAACTATAGGAAAATGTATAGAAGCTGGGGCTAATATATTTGTTGCAGGATCATATGTATTTTCTGGAGATTATAAAGAAAGAATTGATAAATTAAAGAGAGGTTGTTAGTATGGCTGAAATGACTGGAAATATCAATAAAGTAAATGAAATACTTGAAGAATTTTACAAGTTGTTTTATAAAACAGAAGATATGGCATTAAAAAGAGGAATAAAATGTCTAACACATACTGAACTTCACCTAATTGAAGCAATTGGTGAAGAATCGCTTACAATGAATGAACTTTCAGATAAGATAGGAATTACTATGGGAACTGCTACAGTAGCTGTTTCTAAATTAACAGAAAAAGGATTTATAGCAAGAATTAGATCAAATACAGATAGAAGAAAAGTATTTGTATCGTTAACTCCAAAAGGAAGTAAGGCACTAGTATATCATAATAATTATCACAAGATGATAATGTCAAGTATTACTGAAAATATAGCAGATAAAGATTTAACTCATTTTATAGAGATATTTGAATTGATATTAGGTGCTTTAAAGGATAAAACAGATTATTTTAAACCACTAACAATAGTTGACTTTGCAGTAGGAGATAAAGTTTCTATTGTTGAAATAAAAGGAACTCCAATAGTACAAAACTTTTTTGCAGGACATGGAATTGAAAATTTTAGTGTAGTAGAAATAATGGACAGTAGTTCAAAGGATAATTTTGTTATAAAATCTCCTACAGGAGAAGTAGTAGTTTTAGATATATTAGATGCTAAAAATTTAATAGGAATAAAAGCCGAATAAAAAAGGTAGGAAATATATGTTTTATATTGATGGTGTATCACTTAGTAAAATAAAAGATGAATTAAAAGATGAACTTACAGGAAAAAAAATAAATAAAATAACTAAAAATACAGAAAATTCATTATCATTATTTTTTGGACGTACGGAACTTATTTTTTCATGTAATCCAGACTTCCCGATTTGTTATATTACAAATTCAAAAGAAGGTGTATTAGAAAATAATTCTGGACTTGTTGCAAATATGAAAAAACATCTATTAAATGCTGTTACAACAGATATTGAACAACTTGGTTATGATAGGATATTGATATTTAAGTTTTCTAAAATAAATGAGTTGGGAGAAGTAAAGAATTATAAAATTTATTTTGAAATTATGGGAAAATATTCTAACTTTATATTTACTGATGGTGATAATAAGATAATAGACGTTTTAAAAAGATTTTCTTTAGAAGAAAATAGACTTAGAGCTATATTTCCTGGCTTGATGTATGAACAACCTATTATAGATAAAAAAATATCTCCTTTAGATGTAACTAGGGAATTATTTTCAGAATATATGACTAATAATAGTTTTTTACAGAATGTAGAAGGGATAGGAAAATTATTTGTTCAAAATATAAAGACATATAAAGAATATGAAAATATATTAAAAGATCAAATAAAGCCTTGCATTTATTATAAGGGAAAAAGGATATTATTAGCTACAGTATTAAATATTGAACCGACATCTTCTTATACTAATGTAGTTAATTTTAATAATTTTAGAGAGTTGGTAAATTACTATATAGAAAATGAAAATTTATCAGCTAGTTTTGATACATTAAAGAATATTTTAGATGCTGGAATTCAAAAGAAGATAAAGAAAAATGAAAAAATCATAAAAGTGTTAGAAAAGGAAAAAGTGGAGAAAAGTGACTACTCTAAGTATCAACAATATGGAGATATTGTTGCAGCGTCAATGTATAGTATAAAAAAAGGTATGAGCTTTTTAGTGACTTATGATTTTTACAATGACTGTATGGTTAAAATTCAATTGGATCCACAATTGACACCACAACAAAATTTGGAAAATATTTATAAGAAATATAACAAACTAAAAAGAGGAATGGAAGCTAACTCAAGACGTTATTTAGAGATATCGGAAGAGTTAGAATATTTAAATGGTATAAAACATTTTATTGATAATAGTGAAGACTTAGAAAATTTAAAAGGTATATATGAAGAACTTTTATCTCAAGGATATCTAACTAAAAAACGGGACAAAAAACAAAAATCAAAGAAAAAAGTAAAGGAAATAGGATATGGTATAATAGAGAAAGATAATTATACTATACTATATGGTAGAAATAATATAGAAAATGATAATTTAACCTTTAAAATAGCTGATAAAAATGATTTGTGGTTACATAGCAAGAATATTCCAGGCTCTCATGTTGTTATAAAAGCAAGTGAAATAACAGATGATATTATAAAAGAAGGAGCATTGGTTGCAGCACTGTACTCAAAGGCAAATGTTGGAGATAAAGTTAGTGTAGACTACACTTTAAAAAGATATATCAATAAGCCAAAAGGAGCAAAGCCAGGATTTGTAACCTATGTTAATGAAAAGAATATAACTGTTATAAAAAGTGAAGATATATAAAATAAAATGCTGATAAGAACTAATTCTATCAGCATTTTTGTTATTTTATTCATCGTCTATTGAAAAATCAAATTGTTGACTTAGTGTTGTAACCAAACTACTTTTTGTTATAATACCTTGTAAAATACCATCTTGATCAATAACTGGTAAGGTAGATATGTTATGATTATTAACTTCTTTTAATACATCTAATATTGATTTTTCTGGTGAAGTTGTATATTCAGGAACATACATAATATCTTTTACCTGTTTATAGTGATCTGGTTCTTTTTGAATATTTTTAATTTTTATAACACCTTGAAATTTATTTTTTTTATCTACTACTAACAGGGAGTCAACTCGTTCGTGTTTCATTTTTCTAATACATTTAAATAGTGAAATTTCTGGAAAGCAAGTAATAGGATCTGTTTCCATAATATCTTGTACTTTTATATATTCTGGAGATGACCAAATTCTATTTGTTCCAACAAAGTTACTTACAAAATCATTAATTGGATTTTTCAAAATTGTTTCAGGATCATCATATTGAACAATTTTGCCCTTTTCCATAATACATATTTTATCAGCAATTTTGATAGCTTCATCCATATCATGACTTACAAAAATAATTGTTTTATTAGTTTGAGTTTGTATATTTATAAGTTCATCTTGAAGTTGTGAACGAGTAATAGGATCTAGTGCTGAAAAAGGTTCATCCATTAAAATAATATCTGGATTGATCATAAATGCTCTAGCAATACCTACCCGTTGTTGTTGTCCTCCACTTAATTGTTTGGGATATCTATTTGCATAAGTATCATAGTCAAGACCTACCATTTCTAATAGCTCTTTAACTCGTAAATCACGTTCAGTGTGGCTCATTTTTTGCAATTTTGCTACTAACTCGATATTTTCTCTTATTGTCATATGTGGGAAAAGGCCAGTTTGTTGTATTACATATCCAATTCCACGTCTTAATTTTATTAAATTTTGTTGAGAAATATCTTCACCATTTATTAAAATTTTTCCTGAAGTTGGTTTTATAAGACGATTGATCATTTTTAATGTTGTCGTTTTACCGCAACCAGAGGGACCTACAAATACAGTTATTGAGTTATCTTCTATTTTTAAATTAATGTCATGTAAGACTATATTATTTTTAAATATTTTATTTATATCTATAAATTCTATCATTAATTACCTCCATTTTGATTATTTTGTATTAAATTATGTTCTATAAGAAATTGATGAGCTACATCTTTAGGCTCTTGTTTTAAAGTATCAACTTTATTATTTAAATCTCTCATAACATCATCAGTAAGAATAGTTTCAAGAGGCATTGTTATATTTTTTAATTCTGGATACTTAACTAAAGTTTGTTTTTTCATAAGTGGAACTGCATGGTATGGAAGAAAGAAATTTTTATCATCTTCTAATAATACTAAATCATACGTTGATAGCATTCCATCAGTTGCAAAAGCATCAATAACATCGCTTTCATTATTAGCAAGAGCTTGATATCTCAATGCTCCATCAATAGAAACAACATCTTTAAAATTCAGTCCATTATATTTATTTTTAAGTCCAGGTAAGCCATCATGCTTATTGGTAAATTCAAAAGTAGGTGAAATAGTTAAATCAGATGATATAGGGATAAGATCGCTTATTTTTGTAATGTTATATTTATTAGCTAATTCTTTTTTTATAGCTAATCTATATGTATTGTTAAAGGGAAGTTCATTTCCTACTATAATGTTGTATTTTTTTTCTAAATCTTGTTTTGATATTTTATAGACATCTTGTGTGTTTATATTTTCTTTTATTGGATTATATTTAAGCATATCAGCAAATATAGTTCCAGTGTACTCCATATATATATCTATATCACCTTTTTCAAGTGCTCCAAATATAACTTTTGTTCCACCTAATGCTAATTTTCTATTAACTTTAAGATCAGTATTATTCTCTATTAATTCGGCTAGGATATTTGCTAAGACTATTTGTTCTGTATAATCTTTGCTACCAATTGTAATTGTTTTATTAGACTTTGCTTTGAAATTTTTAATATAATTTTTAGTAAGCCCAAAGAAAATAAGTAATAGAGTAAAAATTAAAATAAATTTTTGAAATAATGTTATTTTAGTTTTATTGTTGGATTTAGAAAGACCTTTTGGAACTAAAAGTTTTTCTATAATTGCAGCTGTCCAATCTATAAAAAGTGCTAGAAAACATGCAGGAATAGCTCCAGCTAAAATTTGATTTGTGTTTGCAGTTCTTATTCCCGAAAAAACTAGAAATCCTAAGCCACCAGCACCTACAAATGCTGCAATAGTCATAAGTCCAACTGCAGTAACAGCTGAAATTCTTATTCCTGCCATTATTATAGGTAAAGCCATTGGAATTTGAATTTTAAAAAGAATTTGAAGTTTTGTAAGTCCTATTCCTTCTGCGGCTTCTATCATTTGTGGACTTATTCCTTCAATACTTGTAAATGTGTTTTTTATAATAGGTAAAAGAGAATAAAGTACTACCATAAAAACGGAAGGTACTACTCCTATTCCTAGAAAAGGAATTAAAAATCCTAATAACGCCATACTGGGAATGGCTTGTATTGTATTTGCTATACCTAAAACAGTTTTATCTGCTTTTTTAAAGTGACTAATTAATATTCCTATTGGGACTCCGATTAAAATAGCAGTTCCTACAGACAAAAATGTGAGTTGGATATGCTGTAATAATAGAGTTAAAATTTGATTGTGTTCTTGTAGTATGTAATTAATAAAATCTGTCATAAAACCTCCTGTAAATTAATAATGTAAAAAACATAAAAAAAGCATCACTAGTATGAGAGCTGTGATGCCTTAAATTAACTAATATAAAAATTAAAAATAAAACACAACTCTTTTCAATGCATACGAAGTTAGCTGACGGGCTCGGATGAAAAGTATCCTATTCATAGAAATTCGCCCCATTTGATGGGTCCTCCGCTTTATATTAAAAATATAAATTAAGCTTTTGAAAATTATTTATACAATTCATTATAATATAAATTAAATAAATAGTCAAATTTTAATTTCAAAATAGATGTATAAAAAAGCAAAAAGATAACTTTTTATATTTTTATTTTTTAAATTTTAGATGTTATTTATGCATGAATATTTAATAAAAAATAAATATAGAAATACAAATTTTATTAGTTTTCTAATCTTGAAAATACGAAATAATTATAAAAGTATATTCTATAGCTATACAATGAAATACAGATATGATATAAATAGATATATCATATTTTGTAAGGGGGAAGATTAAAATGAAAAATCAAATTGTAAAATTAGCTGAGAAATATAGTAATTTATTTGGGGCTCCTGGATTTGAAGAAGAAGTGATAGAAAGTATTAAAGAAGATGTTAATTTTAAAAGTGTTGAGACTGATTCGATCAATAATTTATATGTTGGATTGGCTGATATTGATACAACTAGACCTATAGTTGCTTTAGATTGTCATACTGATGAAGTAGGATTTATAGTAGAAAATATAAACTCAAATGGAAATATATCTTTTTTACCATTAGGAGGATGGCATGTAGGTAATATTCCAGCAAGTAGTGTTGTAATAAAAAATGAAAATGGAGAAAAATATATAGGAACAGTGAATTCAAAACCACCGCATTTTATGAGTGATGATGAAAGAAAACGATTGCCTGAAATGTCAGATTTGAAAATAGATATAGGAACAAGTGAGTATAAAGAAATAATTGATTTATATGGAATTGAAATTGGAAATCCAATTGTTCCTGATGTGAAATTTATATATGATGATAAGATTGGAATAATGAGAGGTAAAGCATTTGATAATAGATTGGGCTGTGTAGCAGTGACTATTGTACTAAATAAATTAAGAAGTATGCAACTAAACTCTAACGTTGTTGGAATTTATGCGTCACAAGAAGAAGTAGGGTTAAGAGGAGCACAGGTTGCTGCCAATAGAGTTTGTCCAGATTTTGTTATTGTATTTGAAGGGTCTCCGGCCGATGATAGTTTTAAGGATAAGTTATCAGCACACGGAGTATTAAAAAAAGGTGTACAATTAAGAGCTGTTGATGGTGGTATGATTTCAAATAATAGGGTATTAAAATTTGCAAAGGAAGTTGCAAGAGAAAATGGGATAAAATATCAGGTGATAGCAAGAAAGTCAGGATCTACAAATGGAGCTAAGTATCATGTAGCTAGTAAAGGAATACCGGTATTAGTTTTGGGAATTCCAACTAGATATGTTCATACTCATTATTCATATGCTGCAGTTGATGATATTGAAGCGGCAATAAATCTTGCGATAGAAATTATAAAAAAATTAAATGTAGATAAAATTAAAGAGTTTTAAAAAATAAAGCTGTGCATATTTCAAGATATGTACAGCTTTATTGCTATTATGATAAAGTTTTATAAATAGTAAACAATCCTTTAAGACCTAAATTAGGATCATAAACATCTATTGAATTTAATTCTGAAGCTACAAATTTTCCTAAACCACCAGTACAAATAACTTTGGCATTACAATTAAGTTCAGATTTAATAGCAGTTATAATTTCACGTAACTGTCCAATATAACCATAGAAAATAGCACCTTGAATAGCAGAAACAACATCATATCCTAAAACTGTATTAGGTTTAGAAAATGAAACTTTAGGTAATTTTGCTGTATTAGTATAAAGAGCATTAAGGCTCATTTCTATACCAGGGAAAATACCTCCCCCTATATAAGTATTATTTTGGATTACTTCATATGTAGTAGCAGTTCCTAGATCAAAAATAATTAATGTTTCATTTGGATACTCTTTTAATGCTTGTACTATGTTGATTATTCTATCAGCACCAAATCCACTTGAATTAATATGTGGGGCAAAAGTAAATGGTAAGTTTAAATTTGTATCTATTTTTAAAGGTAATTTATTAAAGTATTTTTTTCCAAAATAATCAAATACACAATTTAAATTTGGAACTACTGATGAAATGATAATATCAGTTATACTATTTATATCAATATTATTATAATCTAAATTTGTTTTAAAATATGTAAAATATTCATCTTCAGTTAATTTTTCTTTTGTGGTAACACGAAAGGTGGATAAAATATTTCCCTTTTCATCTAAGATAGCTGTTACAATATGGGTATTTCCTATATCTATTGTTGTAAGCATAATTCACCTTCTTTTATAATTTATTTTGCTTTTTATTTTCTTTGGCTTCACGTTTTATTTTTATAAAGTTATATTTTCCAGATACTTTTCTTTTAAATGTAAAAAGTGAGTTAGTAGAAAATATTCCTATTCTTCTTATTTTAAATAAATCTTCTGAAAAACAAATATCTCCAGAATCTGTAGCAACAGCAAACTCATATCCTGAATTAGCAACTATATCTTTTACCTGGTCATTTAAAAGTCCATATGGATAAGCAAAGGAAACTAATTTATGTCCTAGTTTTTTTTCTAAGATACTTTTTGATTCTAATATTTCAGTAGCTGCTTTATCTAAAGGGATAGCACTTAATTTTGGATGAGTTTTTGTGTGTCCTCCAAATTCTATTCCATATTCTTCCATTTCTTTAATCATATCAAAATTCATTAAATCAAATTGTTTTTCAGGATTTTGTTTTGAATCTACATCCCATTTATTATAATTTAAGTTAGATACTAAGAAAATAACACTTTTAAATCCATATTTTTTTAGAAGCGGGTATGCGTAAGTATAGTTATCTTCGTATCCATCGTCAAAAGTTAAAATTACAAATTTATTTCCTTTGTTAAAACGTTGCTTATATTTATTATTTGTTAAATCTTTAAATGTAATCGTTTGATAGTTATTTTCTTTAAGATATTTTAAATGTTTTTCAAATTGTTCTGTAGTGACATAAATACCATGTACACCACTTTCACTCTTATCTTTAATTACTCTATGATACATAACTACAGGTATTTCATATTTTTTTATTTTAACATATGCTCTGGCATATAATTTTTCAAAGGAATCAACTATAGTAGTTAGATTGAATTCATTGTATATTTCCTTTCTTAAAATTTCAAGATCAGTTTCAGTCATATTAAGTCCTTGAGAAATATCTGTAGGTAAAGTATCCCAATTAAATTGTTGGGTATTTTGCCAGTTAATATCTCCAAAGTTAGATTCTAAACCATCTTTTAATGTTTTAGGTGTTATTAAACCTATATATTTTGCTTCACCTACGGCAATAAGAGGTCTTCCTGAAAGTATAGCTTCAATAGCTACACGACCTGCTCCAATAATTAGATCAGAATTTTTAATCTTACAATTGACATCATTTATATACCCAAGAAATTCGATTTTGTTATTATTTTTAAATATATTAAATTTATCTGGAATTGTTTTTCCACCGATAACTTGAATTTTAATATTTTCAATAGAACTTAATTTTTCAAGTAAAGAATATGTAACTTCCCCTTTAGGACCGGATAATCTACCTATTATAGATATAGTTTTGATATTTTTTTGTAAATTTTTACTATTAAACTCATATAGTGAACAATCAATAGGATTTCTGAGGACTGTAATTTTGTTATTATTAACCTTTAATTCTTTATTTAAATGAGTTTTAACATTTTCACAAATAGCAATAGTTTCATTTCCGAGAGCTTTAAAGATTTTTCTACTTAGATGAACAGGTTGTCTACCGTGAATAGTAGTAATTAAAGGAATTTTAGCTATTTTACAAGCAATAGCACAACTCCATGAAGATGCTCTCGAGTGAGCATGTACTACTTGAATATCTTTTTCTTTAATAATTCGTAATAATTGAGAAATTTGTTTGATTCTTTGAAAAAAGTTACGTTTATTGAAATTTATTGGAATATATTCAGCATTAGTTTTTTTAGTTAGTGTGTCTGAAACTATTGTGACATTATTTCCTTTATTTATAAGCTCATTACTTAGAGTTACAGCATAAACCTCAGCACCTGTAACTTCTAATTGTGAAAGAGCCATAAGTATATTCATATTTAGGTCCTCCATAAATAATTTATTCTTTATAACTTTAATATTTTGTTAATTATAGCATAAATTTTATTGATTGTATTATAAAAAAGGTAAAAAAAAACCAACCACAATTATGGTTGGTAAATAACAAATGGCTGGGCTGGCTGGATTCGAACCAACGCATAACGGAGTCAAAGTCCGTTGCCTTACCGCTTGGCGACAGCCCAATTAATGGTCGGAATAGCAAGATTCGAACTTGCGGCCCCCTGCTCCCAAGGCAGATGCGCTACCGGACTGCGCTATATTCCGCTCCCCATCAACATAAAACATATTATCACAAAATAAACTTACTGTCAATAAAATTTTTAAAAAATTATAAAATTAAATTAAAAGATGGATAAATAAAAGAGTTTATAGGTAATACTAGTTTATAATACTTAAAAAAGTTTTTTAATATTATTATGAAGAAAAATATTTTGTTTAATAAAAGTTGTAAACCATTACGTATATAGGACATGAAATGAAGTTATATGTACGAATATTACATGTTTGTACAAGATCCCCTATTGCATTTTAATTTTATTTGATGTATAATGTATACGATACATTATATTAACTTTAGGAGGTAATTTATGAAAAAAATTCTTATGGCTTTAGGGATAGCTCTTACAATTGTGGCATGCGATAAAAATGCTGAAAAAGTAGAAGAACCAACTAAAGTAGATCAAGTTGCACAAGCTGTAGAAGCTAAAGCTGACGAAGTAAAAGAAGCGACAGAAGCAAAAGCACAAGAAGTATCAAATGCTGCAACTGAACAAGCAAACGAAGTTCAAAAGGCAGCAGAAACAAAAATGGATGAAGTAAAAGATGCAGTAGCAGCAAAAGCAGATGAAATGCAAAAGACTGCAGAAACAAAAGTAGACGAGATACAAAAAGCAACTGAAACAAAGGTAGATGAAATTAAGGAAAAAACTGCAAACAAAGTTGCTGAAGTAAAAGAAGCGACAGAAGCAAAAGTAAATGAAGTTCAAGAAACTGCAGCAAATAAAGTTGATGCAGCGAAAGATGCAGTAGCAGCAAAAGCTGACGAAGTTCAAAAAGCAACAGAAGCAAAAGTAGATAAAGTTCAAGATGCTGTTGGAGCAAAAGTAGATCAATTAACACAAAAATTAACAAAAGATCAAAAGGTAGCTTTTAAAACAGTTGACAATGGTCAAGTTGTAACTTTAGATTCTACTGACAATTTTGAAACTGCAGTATTAACAATTGGAGATAAAAAAGTTGAAATGAAACAAGCTGTATCAGGATCAGGAGTTAGAATGGTTGGAGATAATGATAAAGTTGAAGTTCATTTTAAAGGAAAAGAAGGAATATTAACAATTGACGGGAAAGATACAAATCTAGTAGCAGAATAGTAATTTACTTAAAAAAGGACTGAATTTTACATTTGGTCCTTTTTGTTTATATATATTGACATGAAAATAGCAAAAGCTTATAATATATATTTAAAAGGAGGGCTTTATGATTATTAAAAGTAATATATCAAAATGTGGAAATGCAAAAGCAATTAGAATACCAAATTCTATGCTTGAAGCTCTTAATTGGAGTGAAAATGATAAAATTGAACTTAGAATAGAAGATGGAGAAATAAAAGCAAAAAAGATTATTGAAATAAAAAAAAGAAAGAATATAAAGGAATTATTTGCAGATCATGAAGAAGAATATGAATGTGAAATAATTGAGTGGGGCAATCCTGTGGGGAAAGAGATATGGTAAGACAAGGAGATATAATTAAAATAAATTTTAATCCTCAAGCAGGACATGAGCAAGCGGGATATAGACCTGCTATAGTAGTAAGTAATAATTTTTTTAATGAAAAAACAAATTTAACAATAGTTTGTCCTATTACAAATACAAACAATCATTTTCCATTGCATATTCCTTTAGATAATAGAACTTCTACAACAGGTGTTATTTTGTGTGAGCACATTAGAGCTTTAGATTTAAATGCACGAGATTTTAAAGTTATAGAAAAATTACCAGAAGATATTTTGCAAAATGTTTTAGATATAGTATTTTCTGAAATTGAAAATTTTTAAAAAAATAAAATCTAATATATTTTAAAAGTAGATAACTTATGATAAAATAGAGTATATTATCATCTTAGAAAGGGTAGCTTATAATGACTAGAAATCCATTTATATATTCAGAACCATTATATAGACCTCCATCAGAAGCTTATAGTTTGATTATTCAAGCAACTTATGGATGTTCTCACAATAAATGTAGTTTTTGTACTATGTATAAAACTAAAAAATATGTTGTAAAACCAATTGATGAAATAAAAAATGACATAGATGCTTTTAGAATTCATTTATCTTATGTAAAAAGAATTTTTATAGCAGATGGAGATGCTTTTAGTATGCCTACAGATATGCTAATTGAGATGTTAGGTTATATTAAAAAAAAGTTTCCTGAGTGTGAAAGAATATCTATATATGCCTCTCCTAAATCAGTATTAGAGAAAACAGACGAAGAATTAAATTTAATTAAGTCAGCTGGGTTAGAATTGGTGTATTTAGGAATAGAAAGTGGAGACTCCAAAACTTTAAAAAGTATAAGAAAAGAAATAGATAGTGATGGGATGATAGAGGTTTGCAAGAGATTGAAAAATGCGAAATTTACTCTTTCAGTAACATTGATAGCTGGAATAAATGGGCAAAATAGTTGGAGAGAACACGCTGTAAATAGTGGAAAATTAATTAGTCAAATTGAACCAGATTATCTTGGTATATTAACTTTAATTATTTCACCTGGCTGTGAACTTTACAATAAATTAAGAGTTGGTGAATTTATAGAAGCTACATCTAAGGATATTTTAAATGAAATTAAGGTTATTATTGAAAATATAGATGTGAAAAAGCCATTAATATTTAGAGCAAATCATGCATCTAATTATTTAAATTTATCTGGAACATTTCCAGAAGATAAAAGATTTTTGTTAGATGAAATAAATTTAGCTTTAAAGACAGCAGATGGATTTGAAAAAAAATATAGAAGATTATAAAAAAGTGGTTGACGTATCTTTAAAATTGTGTTAGTATATATCTTGTCCGCGAGAAAGCGGCAACAAAGGACATTAGCAACAGAATAGAGAAAGATAAAAATGCAAACACAACAATAAAT